>JACCDW010733087.1_pt1 | contig 36227 bp, 41 predicted proteins | sample 7449781 | NCBI WGS metagenome assembly JACCDW01 (sample SAMN15323449, study PRJNA562643) | freshwater metagenome | isolation source: river surface water | place: USA:Blue River Watershed | collected 2017-08-18
CCGCCGCCGCGTGGTGACCCTCAATGACGGCGTTCCCGGCGAGCGCTCCATCTCGGTCGCTTGCATGCACTGTTCCGATGCGCCTTGCATGGCGGTTTGCCCGGTCAACTGCTTCTACAAAACAGAAGAGGGCGTGGTGCTGCACGACAAGGACGTGTGCATCGGCTGCGGCTACTGCTCTTACGCCTGCCCGTTTGGCGCACCGCAGTTCCCGGGCGCCGGCACCTTCGGCGTGCGCGGCAAGATGGACAAATGCACCTTCTGCGCCGGTGGCCCCGAGGAGCATGGCAGCCAGGCTGAGTTTGAGAAATACGGCCGCAACCGTCTGGCCGAGGGCAAGCTGCCGGCCTGCGCCGAGATGTGCTCGACCAAGGCCCTGCTCGCCGGTGACGGCGATGTGGTCTCCGACATCTTCCGCCAGCGCGTCGTGCAGCGCGGCAAGGGTGCCGAAGTCTGGGGCTGGGGCACCGCCTACGGCAGCGCCGCCAAACAAGGAGCCTGACCATGCGCCAAATTGCTTTGACCCTTTCGGCCGTGGCCCTGACCCTGCTGGCCGCTTGCGGCGAAAAACCGCAGGCGCAAGCCGGCATCCGCAGCGACAAGCCGGCCCAGGCCGGCACCGGCGTCGCCGCCTTCACCGAGCGCGGCTGGACCGCGGGTGACCATGCGAGCTGGTCCAACCACCTCAAAGCCCGTGCCAACTACGGCATGAACGACCACCAGCGCGCGCCCAAGTGAGCCGCAAGGAGACGATCATGCATCGCTTCATCCTCATGGGCCTTGCGCTGCTGGTGTCCGCCACGGCCTGGGCCCAGAACGCAGCGCCGGCCAAGGACGCGGTGGCCGGCGTGCAAAGCGCGAACATCTTCCAGCTCGCGCCCGACGCCGACAGCGACCCGAAGTACAAGCAGCAAAGCAACGCCGAGCGTGGCCAGGTGCAGCCGGGCAACAACGCGCCCATGTGGCATCAGGTCGGCCAGGGCGTCACGGGCTACAGCAGCCTGCCCAAGAGCCAGGCGCCCGAAGCCGGCAACCTGATCCAGCCCTTTGTGCAGTACCCGGGCTCGCGCCTGACCAATGCCGGCGAAGCCTGGCGCCAGGTGCGCAACCAGTGGCTGATCCCCTACGGCGGCTCGCTGATCCTGATTGCGCTCGGCGCGGTTGCGCTGTTTTACTGGCGCAAGGGCACCATGGAGCTGCACGGCGCCGAAACCGGCCGCAAGATCGAGCGCTTCACCCCCTTCGAGCGCGCCGCCCACTGGGCCAATGCGATCGCCTTCGTCGCACTCGCGGTCTCGGGCATCGTCATGGCCTTCGGCAAGTTATTCCTTCAGCCCATCATGGGCAACATGCTGTTTGGCTGGCTGAGCTATGCGCTCAAGAACATCCACAACTTCGCAGGGCCCCTGTTCGCGGTCTCCCTGGTGATCGTGATCGTGACCTTTGTGCGTGACAACCTGCCGCGCGCCGAGGACATCGGCTGGCTGCTCAAGGGCGGTGGTTTGTTCTCAGGCGAAGAAGTGCCCTCGCACCGCTTCAACGCCGGCGAGAAAGTGCTGTTCTGGGGCGGCGTGTTCCTGCTGGGCCTGATCGTGGTGGCTTCGGGCCTGGTGCTCGATAAGCTGATTCCGGGCCTCGTTTACGAGCGCGGCACCATGCAGATCAGCCACATGGTGCATGCGGCCGCGACCTGTCTCATGATGGCGATGTTCATCGGCCACATCTACATGGGCACCATCGGCATGCGCGGTGCCTACAGCGCCATGCGCGACGGCTATGTCGACGAGACCTGGGCCAAGGAGCACCACGAGCTTTGGTACAAGGACATCCAGGCCGGCAAGATCCCGGCCCAGCGTTCGCAGCCCGCTGCGCCCGCCGCCAAGCCGGCCACCACCGCCTGATTCGGAGAACCCCATGAAAAAGACACTGCTCCTGATTGCCGCGCTGACCTCGGGTGCCGCGGCGCTGGCCAAACTGCCCCCGCCGAGCGAAGAGGCCCAGGCCAAGGCCGCCGAAGCCGCCGCCAAGACCGCGCACGGCAATAAGGTGGCCGACTTCCAGCTGTGCAAGTCGCGCGAAAAAGTCGCGGCCCACTACTACAAGACCACCGGCAAGGGCAAGCCGGCCGCCAAGGAAGCGACGCCCGCCTGCGCCGATCCGGGGCCCTACAAACCACCAGAGCAAGCGGCTGCGCCGGCCGCAGCGCCTGCGGCCGCGCCGGCCAAGCCCGCTGCCAAGGGCTGAGCGCCTTGGTGTTGTTCTGAAAATCCCTCGCCGGTTTCGGCGGGGGATTTTTGCGTTAGGCTCCCCGCATGTCCGCCCCTGTCACCGCTGTCTCCACCCTCAAACCCCGCATGACCCAGGCGCAGCTGCCGCTGACGCGCCGCGTCGCGGTGCGCAATGAGCTGGGCCAAGCGGGCGAGACCTCGATCCCGGCCGAGCGCGCGCTCACGGTCTACCTCGACAAGCGCGAGCTGGTGACCCTGATGACGCTGGGCGGCGAGCCTGAACTGCTGGTGCTGGGCTTTTTGCGCAACCAGCGCCTGATCGATTCGGTCGAGCAGATCGAGTCCATCACGGTCGACTGGTCGGTCGGCGAGGGCGAGCTTGGCGAGCCCGGCGTGGCGGCCGTCAAGACGCGCGAGGGCGCGCAGGTGCGCGTCGAGCGCAGCGCCGAGCGCGTGGTCACCACCGGTTGCGGCCAGGGCAGCGTGTTTGGCGACCTCATGGCCCACATCGATCAGATCCACCTGCCGAGCGCGCAGATCACGCAGGCCGAGCTTTATGGCATCGTGAACGCGATCCGTCTGCAGGAGTCGACCTACAAATCCTCGGGCTCGGTGCACGGCTGTGCGCTGTTTCGCGGCGAAGAGATGCTGCTTTTCGTCGAGGACGTCGGGCGCCACAACGCGGTCGACACGATCGCGGGCTGGATGTGGATGCACGACATCGCGGGCGACGACAAGGTCTTCTACACCACGGGGCGCCTGACCAGCGAGATGGTCATCAAGTCGGCCCAGATGGGCATCGCGGTTGTCGTCTCGCGCAGCGGCATCACGCAGATGGGCCTGGACGTTGCCACGCGCGTGGGCCTGTGCACGATCGGCCGCGCCACGCACAAGCGCTTTCTGTGCTTCAGCGCGCCCGAGCGCCTGCTTTGGCAGCCCGAGCTGGCGCAGGTGCAGCCGGTGCCGGTCGCGCTCGCCCCCTGAGCGCCTGAAGCCGGTCTGCGGCCAGCCGCCCGCCACCCTGCGGCGGCGCGGCCATTGCCAATCGGGTATGGTCGGGCCATGGATGTTCAAGGATGGATGCACGGCCTGCGGCTCGGGGGCAGGCAGCTGTGGCGTGACCTGCGCGCGGGCGAACTGCGGCTCTTGATGGCCTCGGTCGCGCTGGCCGTGGCCGCCCTCAGCGCCGTGGGTTTTCTGGCCGACCGCATGCAGACCGGGCTGTGGCGCGATGCGCGCCAGCTGCTCGGCGGTGATGCGGTCGTCGTGAGCGACAAGCCCACCCCGCCCGAGCTGCAGCAAGAGGCGGTGCGCCGCGGCCTGGTGACCAACACCAACGTGAGCTTTCCCACCATGGCGCGCGTGCCCGTGCCCGATGGCGCGAGCCGGCTGGTCGCACTCAAGGCGGTCGAGCCCGGCTATCCGCTGCGCGGTGCGCTGCAGGTGCAGCGCCACAGCGCGGCTGCGCAGGATGCGATCCCCGCGCGCGGCGAGGTCTGGGTCGACGAGGCGCTGCTCGACGCCCTTGAACTGGGCGTCGGACAGGACCTCGCGCTGGGCGAGCGTGTGCTGCGCGTGAGCGGCGTGATCACGCACGAGCCTGACCGCGGCGCGGGCTTCATGAATTTCGCACCGCGCGTGATGATGAACGCCGCCGACCTGGCCTCGACCGCTCTCGTGCAGCCGGCCAGCCGTGTGAGCTGGCGCATGGCCGTGGCCGGCCCCACCGAGGTGTCGGGCCGCTACGCCGCCTGGGCGCGTGCGCAGGCCGAGGGCGGCCAGCTGCGCGGCGTGCAGGTCGAGTCGCTGGACAGCGGCCGCCCCGAGATGCGCCAGACGCTGGACCGCGCCAGCCAGTTCCTCAACCTCGTGGCCTTGCTGGCGGCGCTGCTGTGCGCGGTGGCGGTCGCGCTGGCCGCGCACAGCTTCGCCAAGCGGCAGCTCGACGCCTGCGCGCTCTTGCGTGTGCTCGGCCAGAGCCAGCGCACGCTCACGCTGTCGTACGCGACCGAATTCCTTGGCGCCGGTCTGCTGGCGAGCCTGCTGGGGCTGGCGGCGGGCTATGGGGTGCACCTGGCCTTTGTGCAGCTGCTGCAGGGCCTGGTCGAGACGCGTCTGCCGCCCGCCAGCGTGCAGCCGGCCCTGCTGGGGCTGGCGATCGGCCTGACCCTGCTGGTCGCCTTCGGACTGCCGCCCGTGCTGCAACTGGCGCGCGTGCCGGCGCTGCGCGTGCTGCGCCGCGACCTGGGCGCGCTCGAACCGAGCTCGGGCCTGGTCTTGCTGATGGGCTTGCTGGGTTTCGCGCTGACCCTGCTGATGGTCAGCCGCGACCTGCGGCTCGGGCTGATCACGGTCGGCGGCTTTGCGCTCGCGCTGCTGCTGTTTGCCGGGCTCGCGGCCGCGCTGCTGTGGCTGCTGCGCCGCCTGGTGCCGGGCGAGCGTTCGCCGGCGTGGCTGCGCCTGGCCACGCGCCAGGTCACGGCGCGTCCGGGCTTTGCGGTGGTGCAGATCGGCAGCCTCTCGGTCGGCCTGCTCGCGCTGGCCTTGCTGGTGCTGCTGCGCACCGACCTGGTGGCGAGTTGGCGCCAGGCCAGCCCGCAGGATGCGCCCGACCGCTTCGTCATCAATGTGCAGCCCGAGCAGGCGCAGGACTTTCTGGCCTACCTGCAGGGCGCCGGCGTGCGCTCCCCCGACTGGTACCCGATGGTGCGGGGCCGCCTGGTGGCGGTCAACGGCCGCGAGGTGCGCCCGGGCGACTACGCCAGCGAGCGCGCGCGCCGGCTGGTTGACCGCGAGTTCAACCTGTCCTACAGCGCGCAGCTGCCCGCGCACAACCCGGTCGTCGCGGGCACCTGGCGCAGCGGCGAGCAAGATGGCGTGAGCGTCGAGCAGGGCATTGCCGAAACGCTGGGCCTGCGGCTGGGCGATGCGCTGCGTTTTGACGTGGGGGGCGTGGTGCACGAGGCGCGCATCAGCTCGCTGCGCAAGGTCGACTGGGCCTCGATGCGAGCCAACTTCTTTGTGCTCTTTCCGGTCGCGCAAATGCCCGACCTGCCCGCCACCTGGCTGGCGGCCTTTCGCACGCCCGAAGGCGATCGCCGCTTCGAGCGCCAGCTGGTGCAGAAATTCCCGAACGTGACCAGCGTGGACATGCGCGCCTCGCTCGCGCAGGTGCAGCGCGTGCTCGACCAGGTGACGCAAGCCGTCGAGTTCCTGTTCAGCTTCACGCTGGCGGCGGGCGTGCTGGTGCTGCTGGCGGCCTTGGGCGCGGGCCGCCAGGCGCGCGAACGCGAATACGCGATCATGCGCGCGCTCGGCGCCGAGCGCGCGCTGCTCGCGCAGGTGCAGCGCGCCGAACTGCTGGGTCTGGGTTTTCTCGCCGGCTTCATGGCCAGCGCCATGGCGCTGGCGGTGGGCTGGGCGCTGGCACGCTATGCTTTCGAATTCACCTGGACACCGCTGTGGTGGGCCCCCCTGGCCGGTGGCCTGGTGGGGGCGCTGCTGGCCTGGAGCGCCGGCAGCCTGAGCCTGGTGGGCGTGCTGCGCCAGCCCGTCGTGCAGACGCTGCGCGCCGCCAGCGAATGAAGCACCCACCGCAGAAAACAGCAAAGCCATGCAGATCCAAGACCCCGCCCCGTTTGAAACGCCTTTTGAATGGATCGGCGGCGAGGCGCGTGTGCGCGCCCTGGCCGACCGTTTCTACGACCTGATGGACCTCGAACCCGCCTACCGCCTGTTGCGCGCCAGCCATGGCGCCACGCTGGAGGACGCGCGGGACAAATTGTTTTGGTTTTTATGCGGCTGGCTGGGCGGCCCGCAGCACTACCAGGAGCGCTTTGGCCACCCGCGCCTGCGCATGCGGCACATGCCGTTTTCGATCGGCATTGCCGAGCGCGACCAGTGGCTGGCCTGCATGGCGCAGGCCATGGCCGAGACCGGCGTCGACCCGGCCCTGCAGGCGCGCCTGGAGCAAAGCTTTTTCCAGACCGCCGACTGGATGCGCAACCGGGCGGGTGCATGAAACTCCAATCGCTGCAAGAGCTCAAGCAGATCCAAAAGGAACTCCAGGCCGCGCACGCGCGTGCCCAGGCCGAAGCCGCGGCGCGCGCGGCCGAGCGCAAACAGCGCGAGGCCGAAACCCAGCTCTTTGCGCGTGCCGTGGGGCCGGTGCAACCCTTGCCCGACCGCAAGCAGGCGCGCTTGCCCAAGCCGCCGGCCGCCCCCGTGGCCCGGCAGTTCCAGCAGGACGAGGCGGCCGCGCTGCGCGATTCGCTGTCGGACGGCTTTGACGTGAGCAGCTTGCTCGATACCGACGAGGCGCTGAGTTTTCGCCGCCCGGGCATCGGTCCCGACGTGACGCGCAAGCTGCGCAAGGGCGATTGGGCGATCCAGCGCGAGATCGACCTGCATGGCCTGCGCAGCGACGAGGCGCGTCTGGCGCTCGCCGAGTTCATCCGCGAAGCGCACCGCCAGGGCCTGCGCTGCGTGCGCGTGGTGCACGGCAAGGGCCTGGGTTCGCCGGGCAAGACGCCCGTGCTCAAAAGCAAGGTGCACAGCTGGCTGGTGCAGAAAAACCAGGTCATGGCCTTTGTCCAGGCCAAACCGGCCGAGGGGGGCGCGGGCGCCCTGGTCGTGCTGCTGCGCCCGGCCGGCTAGAGCAGGCCTTGCTCGGCCATCGACAGCGCGCTGCCCTGGCCGACAATGATGTGGTCGAGCACCCGCACATCGACCAGGGCCAGCGCCGACTTCAGCTGCTGCGTGAGCGCCTCGTCGGCGCGGCTCGGCTGCACCGAGCCGCTGGGGTGGTTGTGCGCCAGCACCACGGCGGCGCAGCGGTGGTGCAGGGCGCGCAGCACCACCTCGCGCGGGTAGACGCTGGTTTGCGTGAGGGTGCCGCGAAACAGCTCTTCGAGCGCCAGCAGCCGGTGCTGGTTGTCCAGAAACAGCACGGCAAACACCTCGTGCCCCTTGTGCGCCAGGTGCAGCTGCAGGTAATGTTTGACCATGCCCGGCGCGGCAAAGGCCTCGCGCTCGCGCAGCCGCTCGGCCAGGGCGCGCCGCGCCAGCTCGGCCACCGCCAGCAATTCGGCCTGCTTGGCCGGGCCCAGGCCCTTGAAGGCCTGCAGCTGCGCGCGCTCGCTGTGCAGCAGGCCCGAAAGGCCGCCGCCCTGCAGCAGCTCCTCGGCCAGACTGAAGACGTTCTTGCCGGCCAGGCCGGTGCGCAGCAAGATGGCCAGCAACTCCACATCGCTGAGGGCCTGTGGCCCGCGCGCCAGCAACTTTTCGCGCGGCCTCGCCTGCGCGGGCAAATCCCGGATGTCCATGCGCGCCTCCCTGGCACTGCCCGTCTCGCCGGCTGGGGCCGGGGCGGACTTTTTACAATAAGGCTTTTGTTATGCGCCGGCACGCCCGCCGGTGGCACCCCGGATAACCCTATGCCCACCGTCCAGCCCGGTTCCTTTTTGACCCTGCACTACCGCCTCGCGGGGCCGCAGGGCGACATCATCAACACCTTTGGCGAAAAGCCGGCCACGCTCTCGCTGGGCTCGGGCGAGCTCACGCCCGGCGTGGAGCAGCGCCTTTTGGGCCTGGAGGAGGGCACGCACACCACGCTCGACATCCCGCCCGGCGAGGCCTTTGGCGAGCGCAACCCCGAGCTGCAGCAGTGGGTGGCGCGCAAGCTGCTCAACGAGCTGGGCGACCCGATGGAGAAGTACGCCATGGGCGATGTGGTGCAGTTCCCCACGCCCGACGGCCTGGGCAGCTACGCGGGCACGGTGCTCGAGGTGGGCAGCGATGGCGCGGTGCTGTTCGACTTCAACCACCCGCTGGCCGGCCAGCCGGTGACCTTCGAAGTGCAGCTGATCGGGGTGCTGTGATGCCGAAAGAAGTGCTGCTGGCCGAACCGCGCGGCTTTTGCGCGGGCGTGGACCGTGCCATCGACATCGTTGAGCACGCGCTGGCCAAGTTTGGCCGCCCGATCTATGTGCGCCACGAGATCGTGCACAACACCTATGTGGTCAACGACCTCAAGACCAAGGGTGCGGTCTTCATCGAAGAACTGGCCGAGGTGCCGCCGGGCGCCACGCTGATCTTCAGCGCCCACGGCGTGAGCCGCGCGGTGCAGGACGAAGCCGAGCGGCGCGGTTTTCGCATCTTCGACGCCACCTGCCCGCTGGTGACCAAGGTGCATGTGGAGCTGGCCAAACTGCACAAAGAGGGCTACGAGTTCATCATGATCGGCCACAAGGGCCACCCCGAGGTCGAGGGCACCATGGGCCAGCTCGACAGCGGCATCCACCTCGTCGAAGACGTGGCGGATGTGGCGCGCGTGCAGCCGGCGCAGACCGATCTGCTGGCGGTGGTCACGCAGACCACGCTGAGCGTGGACGATGCGGCCGAGATTCTGGCCGCGGTCAAGGCGCGCTTTCCGCAGGTGCGCGAGCCCAAGCAGCAAGACATTTGCTACGCCACGCAAAACCGGCAGGATGCCGTCAAGTTTCTGAGCCCGCAGGTCGATGTGGTGGTCGTGGTGGGCAGCCCCACCAGCTCCAACAGCAACCGCCTGCGCGAGCTGGCCGAGCGCATGGGCACACCGGCCTACATGGTCGACAGCGCCGACGACCTGCAGGCCGGCTGGTTCGAGGGCAAGGCCCGGGTGGGCCTGACGGCCGGCGCCTCGGCCCCCGATGTGCTGGTGCAGGCCGTGATCGCGCGCTTGCGCGCGCTCGGTGCCGTGTCGGTGCGCGGCCTCGAGGGCGTGCAGGAGACCATGAAGTTTCCGTTGCCCAAAGGCCTCAAGCTGGGCGCCGACGACCCCGCCTGAGCCCGCCAGCCCGCCACCTACAATCGTCGCCATGCTCGATATCCTTCTCCTTCGCAAAGACCTGGACGCCGTGATCGCGCGTCTGCAGACCCGCAAGAACCCGCAAGCCTTCCTCGACGTCGACGCTTTCCGCGCCCTCGAGGCCGAGCGCAAGACCCTGCAAACCCGCACCGAAGAGCTGCAGGCGCAGCGCAACAGCGTGTCCAAGCAGATCGGCATGCTCAAGGGCAAGGGCCAGCACGCCGAGGCCGATGCGGCCATGGCCCAGGTGGCGAGTATCAAGACCGAGCTCGAGACCTCGGCCGCACGCCTCGAGGTGATCCAGGCCGAGCTGCAGGCCTTGTTGCTGGCCGTGCCCAACCTGCCGCACGAGAGCGTGCCGGTGGGCGCGGGCGAAGAGGGCAATGTCGAGGTGCGTCGCTGGGGCACGCCCAAGACCTTCGACTTTGAAGTGCGTGACCATGTGGACATCGGCGAGAACTTGGGCCTGGATTTCGAGACCGGCATCAAGCTCTCGGGCGCGCGCTTCACCTTCATGCGTGGGCCCATCGCGCAGCTGCACCGGGCGCTCGCGCAGTTCATGCTCGATGTGCAAACCCGCGAGCACGGTTACACCGAGTGCTACACGCCCTACATCGTGAATGCCGACACGCTGCGCGGCACCGGCCAGCTGCCCAAGTTCGAGGCCGATCTGTTTGCGGCCAACAAGGGCGGCCAGGACGGCGGCGAGGACAAGCAGGACCTCTACTTGATCCCCACCTCCGAAGTCACGCTGACCAATGTGGTGCGCGACGAGATCCTGGCCGAGGCCGAGCTGCCGATCAAGCTGACCGCACACACGCCCTGCTTCCGCTCGGAAGCGGGCAGCGCCGGCCGCGACACGCGCGGCATGATCCGCCAGCACCAGTTCGACAAGGTCGAGATGGTGCAGATCGTGCACCCCGAGAAAAGCTACGAGGCCCTCGAAGACATGACGCGCCACGCCGAAGCCATCCTGCAAAAGCTGGGCTTGCCCTACCGCGTGATGAGCCTGTGCACCGGCGACATGGGCTTTGGCGCGAGCAAGACCTACGACCTCGAGGTCTGGGTGCCCGCGCAGGGCACCTACCGCGAGATCAGCTCGGTGTCCAACTGCGAGGCCTTCCAGGCGCGCCGCCTGCAGGCGCGCTTCAAGAACGCCCAGGGCAAGAACGAACTGGTGCACACTTTGAATGGCTCCGGCCTGGCCGTGGGCCGCGCGCTGGTGGCCGTGCTCGAGAATTACCAGAACGCCGACGGCTCGGTGACCGTGCCCGAAGCGCTGCGTCCCTATCTGGGTGGCCGGGACCGGCTGGCCGCTTGAACCTTTCTCCCGCCAAGGAGCTCGCCATGCGCACACCGATCACCCTCGCCCTGGGCCTGGCCCTGCTGGCCGGCTGCAGCAGCACCCCGCTGGGCAGTGCGGCGCCTGCGGTCGACGCCCAGGCCGCGCCCACACCGAGTGCCTTGCTGGGCGGTCTGGCGCTGCCGCCGGGCAGCGCGATCCGCGCCGACCAGTCGCTGATCATCGGCGCGGGTGAGCAATGGGTCGGTCGCGCGGTGCTGGACGTGGGGCGTGACGCCGACGCGGCTTACCGCTTTTTCATGGACAACCTGCCCGGCCAGGGCTGGAGCGTGGTGGCGGCGGTGCGCGGCCGCCAGAGCCTGCTGGTGGTGACGCGGCAGGAGCGCACCCTGACCATCGAGATGAGCGAGCCGCTGCTGGGCGCGCCCACGGTGGCCCTGACCATGGCGCCGCGCAACGCCAGCGTGATCGCGCCGCGAAAACCCTGAGCGGGCTCTGTTAGAATCCAGGGCTTCGACGCTGCGGAGTGGTGGCAGAGTGGTCGAATGCACCGGATTCGAAATCCGGCGTACAGGTTCTCCTGTACCGAGGGTTCGAATCCCTCCTACTCCGCCATAAGACACAGGCCTCTGAAATTTCAGAGGCCTTTTCTTTGAAGAGCCCCGTATCGGGCGCAGGGCCGATCAAACAAAGGTGCATTGCCATGAAACTTCTGGGTTTGCTGCTCATGACCGTGCTGCTGCAAGCATGCACCGTGCTCGCGATCGCCGATGCTGCGGGCTCGGCCGTGGTCTATGGCGCCAAGACGGCGGTCAATGTGCTCGATGCGATCACGCCCGACATCGTGAACAAGAAGAAGGACTGAGGCCGCCGACCGCCAAAAACAAGGGGCCCCGAAGGGCCCCTTGTTTTTGTGCGCGTGGGGGACTCAGATGCCCAGCCAGCCGTTGGTGCGTGCGAAATGCAGCGCTTGCGTGCGGCTGTTGACGCCGAGGCGGCGGAACAGGCGCCAGAAGTGCACCTTGACGGTGTGCTCGCTGATGCTGAGTTTTTCGGCGATGTCGCGGTTGGACAGGCCCTGGTCGAGCATGAGGATCAGCTGCTTTTGGCGCTTGGACAGTTTGGTCGGTGCCGCCCCCGGGCTGCCGGCTTCTTCTTCGTCCTCAGGGGCGAGCATTTCGCGCAGCGCGCCAATGATCTGCGTCGGGTTGTTGGTTTTTTCAATGAAAACATTGGCCCCGGCTTCAATGCAGCGCTCTTCGTATTCGGACGCATCGGAACTGGTGACCACGGCCAGCGGCACTTCGGGGTAGCGCGCCTTGATGCTGTGCACGCCCGACATGCCCAGGGTGTCGGGCAGGTGCAGGTCCAGGCAGAACAATTCGGCCGGGCCATTTTTCTCGACCGCAGTTTCCAGAACGTTCAGTTTCGGCACGGCCACCACCTTGAGACCTGGGCGGACCCGGTGAATCAGCATGGTCAATGCATCGCGCATCAGGGGGTGGTCGTCGATGACGTAGACAGTCATGATTAGTCTGTGATTGTTAGCCTGAAAGTACAAGGATAGCAGGTTTCGCTGCTATCTGCCAATTTTGGCAAATATACGAAAGCATGAAAACTAATGGTTTTCAATTTGATTTCTTTATTTTTTCAAGTTCTGTCAAAGCAACGGCTTCGGCTTGTGGCGTCAGGGCCGGGAAATGGTGTTTCAGCGCGGCCAGCGCGGGCGCGCCCTCTTGCTGCAGCCGAGCGATCAGCTGACCGGCTTCGCGCGGAGCGGCGAAGCCCTGGCTTTGCAGCAGCACCTCGCCCTGGGCGCTGACCAGCTTGAAATAAAACAGGCCATCTTGCTCTCGGTACTGCTTGAAGCTGGCCAGCGCAGTTTTGTGTGCGGCGCTTTCCGTCTGGCGGGTCGGGGCGGCGGTCAGTGCGCGCAAGCCCACGGCGTGGCGCAGTTCGCGCATGAAAGGCGTGGCCAGTTGGCGCGCCTTGTCGGCGCCTGTGCGCAGCAGGCGGTCGAGCTCGGCCGGGTGGGCGATCAGGGCCTGGTACTGCTCGCGCATGGGCGCGAGCTCGCGGTCGATGCGCTCGAACAGCAGCTGCTTGGCATCGCCCCAGGCGATGCCCTCGGCGTAGGCCTTGGCGAGTTGCGCGGTGTCTTCGGCGCTGGCAAAGGCCTGGTAAATCTGGAACAGCGCCGAGCCCTCGGTGTCCTTGGGTTCGCCCGGCGCCTTGGAGTCGGTCACGATGCCCATGATCTGCTTGCGCAGCTGCGCCGCCGGAGCAAAGAGGGGGATGGTGTTGTCGTAGCTCTTGCTCATCTTGCGGCCGTCCAGGCCGGGCAAGAGCGCCACCGATTCCTCGACCACGGCCTCGGGCAGCACGAAGTGCTCGCCATAGAGGTGGTTGAAGCTGGACGCCATGTCGCGCGCCATCTCGATGTGCTGGATCTGGTCGCGGCCCACCGGCACCTTGTGTGCCTTGAACATCAGGATGTCGGCGCCCATCAGCACCGGGTACATGAAGAGGCCCGCCGTGACATCGGCATCGGTGTCGTGGCCGGCGGCATGGTTCTTGTCGACCGCGGCCTTGTAGGCGTGCGCACGGTTGAGCAGGCCCTTGCCGGTCACGCAAGTGAGCAGCCAGGTCAGCTCAGGAATTTCGGGGATGTCGGACTGACGGTAGAAGGTGACCTTGTCGGGGTCCAGGCCAGCGGCGATCCAGCTGGCCGCGATCTCCATGGTCGAGCGCTGGATGCGCACCGGGTCTTCGCACTTGATCAGCGCGTGGTAGTCGGCCAGAAAGTAAAAGCCGTCGGTGTGGGGGTCGCGGCTGGCTTGCACTGTGGGGCGGATGGCGCCCACATAGTTGCCCAGGTGGGGCGTGCCGGTGGTGGTGATGCCGGTGAGGACGCGGGTGCGTGCGGTGGTGGTCATGACGGGTCAGAACAGCAAAAATTTGAGCGGGGCCAGCAAGAGGCGCAGCAGGTCGGCGGTCAGGCGCATCAGCGGCAGCATCCACAGGGTGCTGACCACGCCGAGCAGCACCAGCGCCATCACAATGAAAAAGCCCCAGGGCTCGACACGCGAGAGCAGCAGGGCCGCGCGCCAGGGCAGCAGACCCACCAGGATGCGGCCGCCGTCCAGGGGCGGCAGCGGAAACAGGTTGAAGGCGAACATCACCACATTGACCAGCACACCGGCGCGGCACATCTCGGTGAAAAAGCGCTCCTCCACGCCCGTGCGCAGCAGCACCAGCGTGAGCGCGCCCCACAGCAGGGCCTGCAACAGGTTGGAGGCCGGTCCGGCCAGGGCCACCCAGACCATGTCGCGCTTGGGGCGGCGCAGCTGGTCAAAGCGCACCGGCACGGGTTTGGCGTAGCCGAACAAAAAAGCGCCGCCGGTGCCGAAGTACAGCAGCAGCGGCATGAGGATGGTGCCGACCGGGTCGATGTGGGGCAGGGGGTTGAGGGTCACGCGCCCGAGCAGGGCTGCCGTGGGGTCGCCCAGCTGCTGCGCGACCCAGCCGTGCGCCGCCTCGTGCAGGGTGATCGCAAAGACCACCGGCAAGGCGTAAATCAAGACGGTCTGGATCAGTTCGTTGGTGTCCACCGGGCGATTGTCTCAGACCGCGTGGCCTCAGAGCCCGAGCCGGGCGGGATCGCCCTGGCCCTGGCGCAGCACCTGCGGTGACTCGCCGCTCAAGTCGACCACCGTGGTCGGTGCCATGGCGCAGGCGCCGGCATCGATCACCGCGCCCACGCTGTGTTGCAGGCGCTCGCGGATCTCGTTCGGATCGTTCAGGGGATCATCCTCGCCGGGCAGGATCAGGGTGGCGGCGATCAGCGGCGCGCCGTGCAGGGCCAGCAGCGCTTGCAGCACGGTGTGGTCGGGCACGCGCAGACCCAGCGTCTTGCGCTGCGGGTGGCTCAGGCGGCGTGGCACTTCCTTGGTGGCCTCCAGGATGAAGGTGAAGGGGCCGGGCGTGGCCTGCTTGAGCAGGCGGTACTGGCGGTTGTCCACGCGCGCGTAATTGGCCAGCTCGCTGAGGTCGCGGCACAAGAGCGTCAGGTGGTGCTTGTCGTCCACGCCGCGGATGCGTCGCAGCTGGTCGGCGGCGGCCTTGTCGTCCAGGTGGCAGACCAGGGCGTAACTCGAATCGGTGGGCACGGCCAGCACCTGGCCCTGGTTGAGCGACTGCACGGCCTGCTTGAGCAGGCGCGGTTGCGGGTTGTCGGGGTGAACGCAAAAGAATTGGGCCATGGTTCAGGATTCTGGCAGCGCCACCGGCACGCGGCTTTCGCGCAGTGTGAGCCAGGCCCCCAGCGCACCGCACAGCGCGACCAGGCCCATGCCCACCAGCGTCCAGCGGTCGGGCACGTGGCCGAATACGAGCCAGCCACCAATGACCGCAAAACCGATTTGCGCGTACATGTAGGGCGTGAGCGTGGCGGCGGGCGCGCGGCCATAGGCCAGCAGCAAAAAGAAATGGCCGAGCGTGCCCATCAGGCCCATGAGCATGAGCTGCAGCCAGGTCACGAGCTCATGCGGTGGCGCCCAGACGAAGGGCAGCAGGCACGAGGACAGCACGGTGCCGATCCAGCCCGTGAGCACGTGCGTGGTGATCGGGTCTTCACCCTCGTGCGCGAGGCGGCCGGTGAGCACCTGAAAGCCCGAGTTGGTGAAGACCAGCAGCACGGGCAAGAGCAGTGCCCAGTCAAAGTGCTGGCCGCCGGGGCGGATGATCACCAGCGTGCCGACAAAGCCCCCCACCACCAGCGCCCAGCGCAGCGGCCGCACCTGCTCCTTGAGCGTCCAGGCGGCCAGCAGCGTGATCACGAGCGGTGCCATCAGCACGATGGCAGTGAACTCGCCCACCGGGATGTACTTGAGGCTGAAAAACGCCAGCAGGCTGCAGGCCAGCAGGAGCAGGCCACGCACCAGCTGAAAGCGCGGGTGCTGCGTGTAAAAAAGCCGCCGCCCGCGCCCTTTCCACACCACGGCCGTGGTCACGACCGCCTGGAAGGCGTAGCGGAACCACAGCGCGAACAGCACCGGGACCGCGGCGCTCACGTGCTTGGTGGTGGTGTCCAGTGTGGCAAAGCAGGCCACGGCGAGCAGCGCAAAGCCGATGCCGGCCAGCGTGTGGGCGGCGCGCGCGCTCACAGAATGCGGTCGGCCAGCAGTTCCCAGACCGGCGTGAGCTGGCCCGGCAGCCAGGGCAGGGTGCCCAGATCGGTGTGGCTTTCGTCGGGGCTGTGGAAGTCGCTGCCGCGCGAGGCGGCCAGGCCGAACTCGAGCGCGGTTTGCGCGTAGCGCTGGGCTTCTTGCGCCGAGTGGCTGCCGGTGACGACCTCGATGCCGCGTCCGCCGTGGGCCATGAATTCGGTGATCAGCGCGTATTCCTCGTTGGGCGTGAAGCCGTAGCGCGCCGGGTGCGCGATCACGGCCATGCCGCCCGCGCCGGTGATCCACTGCACCGCGTCCTGCAAGCGCGCCCAGCGGTGCGGCACAAAACCGGGCTTGCCTTCGGTGAGGTATTTGCGAAAGACCTCGGGCGTGTCCTTGCAGACCCCGCTCTCAACCAGGAAACGCGCGAAGTGGGTGCGCGAGATCAGCTCGGGGTTGCCCACGTACTTGAGCGCGCCTTCGTAGGCGCCGCGGATGCCGACCTTGGCCAGGCCTTCGGACATTTCCTGGGCCCGCTCGCCACGGCCGCCGCGCGTGCGGCGCAAGCCCTCGACCAGGGCCACGTTGTCCGGGTCAAAGCCCAGGCCCACGATGTGCACCGTCTGGCCGGCGAAGGTCACCGAGATTTCGGTGCCCGTGAGGTATTTCATGCCCTGGGCCTGCGCGGCGGCGCGCGCGCGGTGCTGGCCACCGACCTCGTCGTGGTCGGTCAAGGCCCAGAGCTCGACCCCGTTGGCCTGGGCGCGCTCGGCCAGTGCCTCCGGGGTCAGGGTGCCATCGGAAACCACGGAGTGGCAGTGCAGGTCGGCGTTGAGCAAGGCGTTCACAGGGCCATTCTAAAGCGCGACATCCAGGCGCACGGCGCGTCACCGCATAATGCCCGCATGATCGATTTGTGGTTGGTGCGACACGGCGAAACCGATTGGAACCGCGAGCTGCGTTTCCAGGGCCATCTGGATGCGCCGCTCAACGCCCTGGGCCTGCGGCAGGCCCAGCGCCTGGGCCAACACCTGGCTGCGCATGCGCCACGCCCCCTGCTGGCCAGCGACCTGCTGCGCACGCGGCAGACGGCCGAGCCCCTGGCGGGCCAGTGGCAAACCCCGGCCCTGCCCGAGGCGCTGTGGCGCGAGCAGGCTTTCGGTGTCGTCGAGGGCCTGACCTGGCAGGACATCCGCGAGCGCCATCCCGAGATCGTGGCCGGCTGGCAGCGGCATGACCCCGACTTCGCGCCGCCCGGTGGCGAGTCGCGCCGGCAGTTCCACGCGCGCGTGATGCAGGCGGTACAGGCCCTGGTGCAGCGCTGTCGCGACACCGGCTGGACAGCGCCGGTGGTGGTGTCCCACGGTGGCGTGCTCGACATGATTTACCGCAGCGCCAGCGGCCAGGACCTGGGCGGCCCGCGCGAGTGCCTGATCCCGAACGCGGGTCTCAATCACGTGCGCACCGATGGCGAGCGTTTCGAAATCGTGGCCTGGGCGCAAACTGAGCACCTCGAGGGCTTGCCGCCCTCGGCCGTCTACCCCACGGCAACACCCGCGCCGCGCTGAGGGTTGTGGCGCGCGGGGGATAATTCAGGCATGAGTTTTCAGCGTCTTTCACCCGGGGCAGCGCCATGGCTTTGATGATCACCGCCGAGTGCATCAATTGCGATGTCTGCGAGCCCGAGTGTCCGAACCAGGCGATTTACCTGGGGCCGGAAATCTACGAAATCGACCCCAACAAATGCACCGAGTGCGTCGGCCATTTCGATGAGCCGCAGTGCGTGCAGGTCTGTCCGGTGGCCTGCATTCCGGTGAACCCCGAGCGCGTGGAGTCGCGCGAGACGCTCTGGCAGAAGTTTCAGCGGCTGCAGTCGGCTTGAGCCACTCACGCAGGCCCGCATGGGCTGGGGCCCGCCCGCCGATTTCTGCGTACCCCGCAGCATGAGGTGGGTGGGTTCCAGCCCATGCGGGCCGGAAAACCCCAGGACATTCAAGCCGCTTCGGACGAGGGCGCAGGCCGTGGTGGTTTCGGGCGCGGCGGTTTGCTGGTGTGGATCTTCACCATCGCCTTTTCCATTTCGCCCGCCAACAGCAGCGGCAAGGCCTGCACCGCGCGGTCGATGCTCGCGTGGATCGCTTCGCGGTGCTGGGCCATCGGTTTTTTGAGCACCCAGCTCACCACCTCGGACTTCACACCCGGGTGCCCCACGCCGATGCGCAGCCGCCAATAGTCGGACGTGCCCAGCTGCGCATGGATGTCGCGCAGGCCGTTGTGGCCCGCGTGCGAGCCGCCTTTTTTGAGCTTGGCCTCGCCCGGGGCGATGTCCATCTCGTCGTGCGCCACCAGGATCTCGTCGGGCTGGATCTTGAAAAAGCGCGCGAGCGCCGCCACCGACTTGCCCGACAGGTTCATGAAGGTTTGCGGCTGCAGCAGCCAGACGTTCTGGCCGTTCACACTGGTGCGCGCCACCAGGCCGTGGTAGCTGCGCTCGGGCACCAGCGAGACTTTGAGCTCGCGCGCCACCGCATCGATGAACCAGAAACCGGCGTTGTGGCGGGTGTCTTCGTATTCCGGGCCGGGGTTGCCCAGGCCGACGAGCAGTTTGATCATGGGCGGGATTATCGGGCGTGCATGAAACTGGCCCGCAAGAAAAAAGGCCCGCGTGAGCGGGCCTGATCGCGGGCAGGGCAGAAATTACTTCTTGCCTTTGCCTTTGGCGGGGGCTTCGGCCGCGGCCACGGGGGCAGCGATCACTTCCTCGACCGGCACCACCACCGAGACCAGCACGGGGTTGGGCTTGCCGTGGACCAGGGCCTTCACGCCCTTGGGCAGGGCCACGTCGTCCAGGTGCAGGGACTTGCCGCTTTCCAGCTTGGACAGGTCCACCGCGATGAACTCGGGCAGGTCGGCCGGCAGGCAGGCCACTTCGATTTCGGTCACGACGTGGTTGATCAGGCACTTGTCGTTCTTGACGGCGGGCGAGTTTTCTTCACCGCTGTAGTGCAGTGGCACCTTCATGTGCAGCACCGTGTTGGCTTCCACGCGCTGGAAGTCGATGTGCAGCACCAGTTGCTTGAAGGGGTGCATCTGGTAGTCGCGCAGCAAGACCTTGCTGCTTTGACCGTTGAATTCCATGTCCAGGATGGAGGCGTGGAAGGCTTCTTTTTTCAGGGCGTGCCACAGGGCGTTGTGGTCCAGCTCGATCAGCTGGGGAGCGGACGAACCGCCGTAGACGATGCCGGGGGTCTTGCCCGAATTGCGCAGACGGCGGCTCGCACCCGTACCCTGCTTGGAACGCTCGAAGGCGGTGAATTTCATAAAGTTCTCCTGAGGGGACCGACCGCGACCAGTGCGATCCCTGTTCAACAAAAAGCCTGCCGCGTGCGGCAGGCTGCGGGTGGCCGGTTTCGGATCAGGCTTGATCCGAGAACAGGCTCATCACCGACTCGCCGCGTGCAATGCGCTGGATCGTTTCGGCGACCAGCGGGCCCACGGAGAGTTGGCGAATCTTGGTGCAGGCGGCCGCTTCGGCCGACAGCGGGATGGTGTTGGTCACGACCACTTCGTCCAGGGCCGAGCCCTTGGCGATGCGGTCGATGGCGGGACCCGAGAAAATCGGGTGCGTGCAATAGGCGTAGACCTTTTTGGCGCCACGCTCCTTGAGCACTTCAGCAGCTTTGACCAGGGTGCCGGCGGTGTCGATCATGTCGTCCATGATCACGCAGTTGCGACCGTCGATGTCGCCGATCACGTGCATGACCTCGCTGACGTTGGCCTTGGGGCGGCGCTTGTCGATGATGGCCAGATCGCAGCCCAGCTGCTTGGCCAGCGCCCGCGCGCGCACCACGCCACCCACATCGGGCGAGACCACGATCAGGTCTTCGTAGTTTTTCTGGCGCAGATCACCCAGCAGCACCGGCGAGGCGTAGATGTTGTCGACCGGGATGTCGAAAAAGCCCTGGATCTGGTCGGCGTGCAGGTCCATGGTCAGCACGCGGTTCACACCCACGGCCTGCAGCATATTGGCCACCACCTTGGCCGAGATCGGCACACGCGTCGAGCGCGGGCGGCGGTCCTGGCGGGCGTAGCCGAAATAGGGGATGACGGCCGTGATGCGCTCGGCCGAGGCGCGCTTGAGCGCGTCGACCATGATCAGCAGTTCCATCAGGTTTTCGTTGGTCGGCGCGCAGGTCGACTGGATCACGAAGACGTCGCGCGCACGCACGTTCTGCTTGAGCTCCACCGTGACTTCGCCGTCCGAGAAGCGGCCCACGTCGGCCGCGCCCAGCAGCGTGCCCAGGTGGCCAGCGATTTCCGAGGCCAGTGCCGGATTGGCATTGCCCGTGAACAGCATGAAGTCGGGGGAATTGGCAGCGTGCATGGAAACCAGCGATCAGAAAACGTGACTGAACGGTTGCAGAATTTGGCAGGGGAGGAAGGACTCGAACCCTCGCATGCCGGAATCAAAATCCGGTGCCTTAACCAACTTGGCGACTCCCCTACACAGGTTGACCGTCTTGCGACGGCCCACCGATCATTTGTCGCTGGTTGCCCACCCTTGCAGGGGATGGACCTCCAAATTGCCGCATTCACGAACGATCCAGTGGTCAGGCGCCTGGATCGCTGTGCTTCCATCGGGGCAGTGTGCGAACACCGCGCTTCCGGAACCTGTCATCTTGGCGTGAAGGCCTTGGGCTTCGAGCAACTCGAGGGCTTGCCGGACTTCAGGGCAAAGCTGTTTTGCCACAGGTTGCAGATCGTTGTGGCCAAAGCCGTATGGATCAGCAGCGAAGACCGCAACTATAGCAGGTTTTGTGGCCCGGTTCAGCTCGGGGTGCCGAAAAATCTGCGCGGTCTCGAGCCCCACAGGCGGCTTGACGACGACAAAACGCGCCGGCGGCAGCGCGATCGGTGTGATCTGCTCGCCCACGCCCTCGACCCAGGCGTTGCGACCACGCAGAAAAAACGGCACGTCGGCGCCGAGCTGCAGGCCCAGCGCTTCGAGCTGGTGCTGGCTCAGCCCCAGGCCCCACAGGCGGTTGAGTGCGAGCAGGGTGCTGGCCGCGTCCGAGGAGCCGCCGCCCATGCCGGCCTGTGCGGGAATGCGCTTGTCGATCTGGATGTCGGCGCCCAGCCGCGTGCCGCTGGCTTGTTGCAGCAGCCGCGCGGCGCGCACGATCAGGTCATCGGTCGGCAGCGGTGTGCCCAGGTCGTGGCGCTGGATGCGGCCGTCCTCGCGCCGCTCGAAGTGCAGGGTGTCGCACCAGTCGATCAGCATGAAGACCGACTGCAGCAGGTGGTAGCCGTCGGCGCGGCGCCCGGTCACGTGCAGGAACAGGTTGAGTTTGGCGGGCGCCAGGACGTCGTGGAGCGCGTGCAAAGGGGCGGGCATGCACCGATTATCGCGGCGTGCGGCCGGTCGCCGCTTCAGCGTTCGAGCACGATGCGCAGGCGCGCCGCCGGCGCGGGCGATGTGCGTTCGGCGCGGATGCGCCCCTCGGCCCAGGCCGAGAGGTCCGCTGTCCAGCCAGCGCTCTCGCTGGCGCGGCCTTCGAACCAGTCGAACAGCGCCGCCAGTGGCAAGGGCGTGCGCACCAGCCGCAGCGCCAGCGCATCCACACTCTGGTCGTGCCAGCGCTGTTCGCCCTGTTCGAGCAAGGCCTGGCCCGGCCGCCAGCTCAGGCGCGCCAGCACCGTGCCCAGCGGGCTCAGCAGGCTGAGTTCGCCCTGCTCGGGCGAGCCCTGCAGCTCAAAGGCGGCTTGCACATCGCGTGGCGCCTCGCCCAGCACCTGCAGCGCCAGCCGTCCCGACCAAAAGCGCGCGGGCCGCTCGCGCGGCGGCACGGCGCAAGCGGCCAGCAGCAGCGCGGGCAGGGCGGTGAGCGCGGTGCGCCGTTGCATGGTGGCCTCAGGGCTTGACGCCGAGGCGGCGCAGCGTGTCGTTCAGGGTCTCGTTGTCGGACTTGAGCAGCAGGCCCTCGCGCCAGATGGCGCGCGCCTCGTCGCGCCGTTGCAGCGCCCAGAGCACCTCGCCCAGGTGCGCCGCGATTTCGGCATCGGGGCGCCGCTGGTAGGCGGCCTGCAGGATGCGCAGCGCCTCTTCGGTGCGGCCCACGCGGAACTCGAGCCAGCCCAGGCTGTCCTGGATGTAGGGGTCGTTGGGCGCGAGTTCGAGCGCGCGCTCGATCCACTGGCGCGCTTCCTCGAGCCGGATGCCGCGATCGGCCAGCGAATAGCCGAGTGCGTTGTAGGCGTGCGGGTCTTGCGGCCGGATGCGCATGAGCTCGCGCAGCACCGTTTCCATTTCCTCGTGGCGCTGCAGCTTCTCGGCGACCAGCGACAGCTCGGTCAGCAACTCAGGGTCCTGCGGCGTGGCCTGCAGCGCGGTCTGCAGCAGCTCGTAGGCCTGCGGGGCCTGGCGCTGCTCGCGCAGCCAGCGCGAGAGCGCGATCGCCTTGCGCCGCGCCTGGTCGGCGTTGGCGGGCTGCACCTGGCTCAGCACCGAGTGGGCTTCGAGGTGGCGGCCTTGCTGGTCGAGCAGCTCGGCGCGCCGCACCGCGACGCGCACCGGATCGGCGCTGGACGGGATCTGGGCGAGCCAGCGCCTGGCCTGCTCGAGCTGGCCTTGCTGCTGTGCCATTTGAGACAGCGCCATCAGCGCCTCGGTCAGGCCGGCCTGCTGTTCGGGCTCGCGGCTGTCTTTGACCAGCTCCACGTGCTGGCGCAGGCTGGCCGTTGCGGCGGCCGGCTGCCCGCTTTCTTGCTGCAGCAAGCCTTGCAGCAGCCAGCCCTGGGCCTCCTGCGGATGCAGGCGCGTGAGGTTTTGCAGTTGCCGCAGCGCGTCTTCATTGGCCTGCAGGGCGATCAGGCTGCGCGCGTAGGCCAGGCGCAACTCGGGTGCCACCGTGCCGCGCATGGCCTCGTCGAGCATCTGGCGGATCGCCGCCCCCCCTTGGGGCAGCAGGCTGAAGCCCAGGATCAGCGGGCCCGGCGCCTGGCTGTCGGCGGCGCGGCCCTTCAAGGCCGCCTCCACCGCTTGCGGCCACTGCTCGGCGTCGCGGCGCATGCGGCCGATGGTGGTCCAGGCCGAAGCCTGCAGGCGTGTCTGGGTAAGGCTGCGCGCCAAGGCTTTTTCGACCACTTGCGCGGCCTGCGCCTTGTCGTTCACCCGTGCGAACACGCGCGGGATGGAGACAATGGCCGCCTGCTTTTCCTCCTCGGGCAGATCGGCGAGCGAGACCGCGAGCGCGGGCCCCGCCTCTTCGATGCGGTTGAGCGCGATCAGGATCTGCAGGATGTAGCGGTTGGGCTCGGTGGCGCTGGGGATCTCGCGCTTCCAGGCCTGGGCGGCCTGCAGCGCACCATCGCCCGAGCGCGACTGCAGCGCGACATCGATCGCGCGCTGGAACAGCGCCGGCTCGCGCGTCTTGCGCGCGGCGTCGAGCAGCAGCGAAAAGCCCGCCCCGGGCGCGCCCTGGCGCACATTGAGTTCGCCCAGCAGCAGCTGGTAGAACAGCGGCCCGGTGAGCGCCGAGCCCTGCGCGGGCGTGTCCGGCGGCTGGGCTTGAAGCCCGCTGCCTGCGAGGCAGGCGCTCAAGACGGCAATGCGGCACCACAATTTCATGCGGGCATGATAATCCAGCGGTTTTGCCCTGGCCCTCGCTGTGGCCAGTGCCCGCGCCCGCGCCATCTTCTTGTTTGCCCATGCCCGAATTGCCCGAAGTGGAAGTCACCCGCCTGAGCTTTGCCGAGCGCATCGCCGGCGCGCGCATCGAGCGGCTGCGTCTGGGCAAGCCGCTGCGCTGGCCGCTGGGCGTCGAGCCCGACAGCTTGCGCGGGCGGCGCGTGCTGGCGGTGCGCCGGCGCGGCAAATACCTGTTGCTCGACCTCGACCAGGGCCTGCTGCTGCTGCACCTGGGCATGTCGGGCAGTCTGAACTTCGCCCCCAGCCAGCCCGAAGCCGGTGTGCACGACCACATGGACCTCGTGACCGACCGCGGCGTGCTGCGCCTGCACGACCCGCGCCGTTTTGGCGCGGTGGTCTGGGCGCCCGCCGAAGATGCGCCGCAAGCGCGCAAGCTGCTGGACCATCTGGGCGTCGAGCCCCTGGGCGGCGCTTTCGAGGCCGCGGCTTTCCATGCGGCGCTGCGTCGCCGGCAGGCGCCGATCAAGCAGGTCTTGCTCGCGGGGGACATCGTGGTGGGCGTGGGCAACATCTACGCTTCCGAAGCGCTGTTCATGGCGGGCATCCGACCCACGCTGCGCGCCAGCCAGATCTCGCGCCCGCGCGCCGACCGTCTGCACGCGGCCATCGTCGAGGTGCTCGCGCGTGCGGTGCGCCAGGGCGGCAGCACGCTGCGCGACTTCGTCAATGCCGAGGGCAAGACGGGGTACTTCCAGCTCGAGGCAGCGGTCTATGGCCGCGCGGGCCAGCCCTGCCGCGTCTGCGGCACGGCCATCCGCGCCATCGTGCAGGGTCAGCGCAGCACCTTTTATTGCCCAACATGCCAAAAGCACTGAATCTGCCCGCCGGCTTTGCGCGCCACATGGTCGCCTGGCAGCGTGCGCAGGGCCGCCAGCACCTGCCCTGGCAGCACACCCGCGAGCCTTACCGCGTCTGGCTCTCCGAGATCATGCTGCAGCAAACGCAGGTGAGCACCGTGCTCGATTACTACCCGCGTTTTCTGGCGCGCTTTCCCGATGTGGCGGCTCTGGCCGCTGCCCCCGAAGACGAGGTGCTGGGCCTGTGGAGCGGCCTGGGTTACTACAGCCGCGCGCGCCACCTGCACCGCTGCGCGCAAGAGGTGGTGGCGCGCTTTGGCGGGCGTTTTCCCGAGACCGCGGCGCAGCTGCAAAGCCTGCCGGGCATTGGCCGCTCCACTGCGGCGGCGATCGCGGCGTTTTGTTTCCATGAGCGCTCGGCCATCCTCGACGGCAACGTCAAGCGCGTGCTCACGCGCGTGCTCGGCTATGGCGAGGATTTGGCGGTGGCTGCGAACGAGCGCCGCCTCTGGGAGGTGGCCGAGCAGCTCCTGCCCGAACAGCCGAGCGACATGCCCGCCTACACCCAGGCGCTGATGGACCTGGGTGCCACGGTGTGTCTGCCGCGCCGCGCGCAGTGCGAGGCCTGCCCGGTGGCCGGCGACTGCGCGGCGCGCCGGGCGGGCGATCCGCTGGCCTACCCGGTCAAGACCCGCAAGCTCCAGCGCAGCAGCGCCACGCTGTGGCTGCTCTGGTGCGTGAACCCGCAAGGCCAGGTCTGGCTGCTCAAGCGGCCAGCGCGCGGCATCTGGGCCGGGCTGTTTTGCCTGCCGGTGTTCGAGGCCGAGGCCGATATGGTGGCCGCCTGCCCCGAGGCCGTGCAGGGCGAACACGGGACCGCTTTCAAGCATGTGCTCACCCACCGCGACCTGCACCTGCACCCGGTGCGGGTGGTGACGCCCACCGGACCGATGGGCGAAGGGCGGTGGGTCGGTGCGGGCGATTGGCCGGCGCTCGGCCTGCCCGCGCCAATCCGCAGCCTGCTGGCGGGCGAGCGCGGCTGAGGCTCAGTCCAAGGCCGGCAGGCCGTGGCGATGGCGCGCGCGCTGGCAGGCGTCGCTGCCTTCCTCGAACTCGCGACAAGGGGAGGGGCGCCACTCGTAGATGCCGCAGCTTGCTTTGTCCCCGATGCGGCCATACAGGGCGGCGCAGCGCGGCGGGCTGTGGTCGGTGCCGCGCATGCGGCAGGTGTGTTCGGTGATGGGGGCCGCCAGGCCGGCGGGCACGCTGCCGCCGCCTTCTTCGTATTCAAAGACCGAGAAATCGACCCGAAAGCTGGCGCAGCAGGCGCCGCAGCTGGTGCAGGCGCTCATTCAGCCGTTCACGCGCCCGAGCAAGAGGAGCTCCATCAAGGCCTTTTGCACGTGCATGCGGTTTTGGCTTCGCCGAAACAGTCTGCCCGCTGCGTGGTGGGCCATGTGGCATTTCATGCCACACGTCCCAACAAAAGGAACTCCATGAGTGCCTTTTGTACATGCATCCTGTTTTCAGCCTCGTCCCAGACCACCGACTGCGGGCCGTCGATGACTTCGGCGCTCACTTCCTCGCCGCGGTGCGCGGGCAGGCAGTGCATGAACAGGGCGTCTGGCTGGGCCACGGCCATCATGGCCTCGTTGACGCACCAGTCGGCAAAGGCTTTTTTGCGCGCCTCGTTTTCGGCCTCGTAGCCCATGCTGGTCCACACATCGGTGGTGACCAGGTCGGCGCCGCGGCAAGCGTCCAGCGGCGAGTCGAAGACTTTGTAGCAGTCGGTGTTGCGGATGCCGGCCAGCGCGGCATTGACTTCGTAGCCGCGCGGCGTGCTGATGTGCACGGTGAAGCCCAGCAGCTCGGCCGCCTGCAGCCAGGTGTTGGCCATGTTGTTGCCATCGCCCACCCAGGCCACCACCTTGCCTTGGATCGAGCCGCGGTGCTCGATGTAGGTGAAGAGGTCCGCCATGATCTGGCAAGGATGGAACTCGTTGGTCAGGCCGTTGATCACCGGCACGCGCGAGTACTCGGCAAATTTTTCGATCTTGTCCTGACCGAAGGTGCGGATCATCACCAGATCGGTCATGCGGCTGATCACGCGCGCGCTGTCTTCGATGGGTTCGGCCCGGCCGAGCTGGCTGTCGCCCGTGGTCAGGTGCACCACCGAGCCGCCGAGTTGGTACATGCCGGCTTCGAAGCTCACGCGCGTGCGCGTGCTGGCCTTTTCAAAAATCATGGCCAGCGTGCGGTCGGCCAGCGGGTGGTACTTCTCGTAGGCCTTGAACTTGCGCTTGATCTCGGCGGCACGCGCAAACAGGTGCGCGTACTCGTCGGCCGTGCAGTCCTTGAACTGGAGGTAATGGCGGATGTTCATTTTTCAGCCAGGAAATTTTTGATCAGGGGCACCAGGATGGTCAGCACCTCATCGGCCTCGGCTTCGCTCATGATCAGCGGGGGCAACAGGCGCACCACGCTGTCGGCGGTCACGCTCAGCAGCAGGCCGGCGTCGAGCGCGCGCTGCATCAGCACACCGCAGGGGCGGTCGAGCTCGATGCCGATCATCAGGCCCTGGCCACGGATTTCCTTGAAGCCTTGCACGCCCGAGAGCGCTTTTTGCAGGCCCTGCGTGAGGCGCTCGCCGATGCGCGCGGCATTGGCCAGCAGGCCGTCTTTTTCCATGATGCGGATGGTTTCGACGCCCGCGCGCATGGCCAGCGGGTTGCCGCCAAAGGTGCCGCCGTGGTTGCCGGGCTGGAAGATGTTGGCGGCCTTGGGGCCGGCCACCACCGCGCCGATCGGCACGCCCGAGCCCAGGCCCTTGGCCAGCGGCATCACGTCGGGCACGATGCCGGCCCACTGGTGGGCAAACCACTTGCCGGTGCGGCCCATGCCGCACTGCACCTCGTCGATCATCAGCAGCCAGTCTTTTTCGTCGCACAGCGCGCGCACTTGCTGCAGGTAGTCGGCGCGCATGGGCGTGATGCCGCCCTCGCCCTGGATGGTCTCAAAGAACACGGCGACCACGCTGGGGTCGTTGGCGGTGGCCGCTTTGAGGGCCTCGATGTCGTTGACGGGCACGCGCACAAAGCCCTCGACCAGGGGCTCGAAGCCTTTTTGGATCTTGGCGTTGCCGGTGGCGCTCAGGGTCGCGATCGAGCGGCCGTGGAAGGCTTTTTCGTAGACCACGATCTTGGGCAGGGCGATGCCCTTGTCGTGGCCGAACTTGCGCGCGAGTTTGATCGCGGCTTCGTTGGCTTCCAGGCCCGAGTTGCAAAAGAACACATTGCTCATGCCCGAGAGCTCGACCAGCTTGGCTGCGAGCTTTTCCTGGTTGGGCACGTGGTAGTAGTTGCAGGTGTGGATGATCTTGGCCAGCTGGTCCTGCAGGGCGGGCACGAACTCGGGGTGGTTGTGACCCAGGGTGTTCACGGCGATGCCGGCCAGCGCATCGAGGTAGACCTTGCCATTGACGTCCCAGACGCGGCAGCCCTGACCACGCTCGAGCGCCACCGGCAGGCGTCCGTAGGTGTTCATGGTGTGCGGCGAGGCGGCTTCAATGAAGGCGGTCATGCGTGAGCTCCTTGCAAATAAAAAGCGGCCCAACGAAGAGGGCCGTTGAAGCGTGATTTTAGGGGCTTTCATGACAGTGTCATGGCGAGGGCCAAGCATGCCGGGCGGTCGACCCGATTCGGGTGCGCCCGGGGTTCAGGTCTTATATAAGATACAATTCATGAGGTGGCCAGCGGTGGTGATCCCGCGCTGGCCCCGTTCCTCCCACCACCTCTATCCGATGGTCTCCAACAACGCCAAAGAAGTCTTCATCCAGGGCATCACCCAGGACGGCAGAACGTTCCGCCCCAGCGACTGGGCCGAGCGCTTGGCGGGGGTCATGAGCCAGTTCCGCCCCGGCGGCAGCACCCCGGGCAGCCACCTGAGCTATTCGCCCTGGTGCATCCCGACCACCATGGGCAACATCAAGTGCGTGGTGGTCAACCGCGAACTCGAAGAGCATGAACCCATGGCTTGGCATTTCGTGATGAACTTCGCCAAAGACAATGGTTTGCAGGTGGCCGAGGCCTGCTTGCTGCCCGATCCGCCCACGGTCAAGTGAGCGTGTGTGTGAAACCGCCTTCGGGCGGTTTTTTCATGCCTGTGCCTCGCGCCCGGAATCAAGGCACCCAAGAAAAAACCGCCCGAAGGCGGTTTTTGTTTCGCTGACAGCGCACCCGTTTCAAACGGCGGCCGGGCAGGGGCCCAGCCGGGCTGTTGATCGTGTGAAGCGGATCAGGCTGCAGCCAGGGCCAGGGCCTTGACTTTGGCGGACAGGCGGCTCTTGTCGCGAGCGGCCTTGTTCTTGTGGAAGATGCCCTTGTCGGCAATGGCGTCGACCACGGCTTGCATCTTGCCAAACAGCTCAGCAGCTTTGGTCTTGTCGCCAGCGACAACGGCCTTCTCGACGTTCTTGACGGCGGTGCGGTACTTCGAACGCAGCGACGAATTGGCGGCGTTCAGTTTGACGTCTTGGCGTGCGCGCTTGCGGCCAGAGGCCAGACGGGGGTTCTTTTTCTTCGGCTTTCCAGATGCCATGATGAATTCCTTTGGTGTCTGAGGATGATGTCAGCGAACCCGGCATTCTAGCAGAAGCCCGTACGCGCCTCTGGCGCACGGCCCTGGCCGGCTACACTCGCTGGCGTGAGCCTGCTACGTTCCGCCTCTGTCGTCTCCGCCTTCACCCTGGCCTCGCGCGTCACGGGGCTGGCCCGCGAACTGCTGATCGCCGCCCTGTTCGGCGCGAGCGCGCTGACCGACGCCTTCAACGTCGCCTTCCGCATCCCCAACCTCTTTCGCCGCCTCTTTGCCGAAGGCGCCTTCAGCCAGGCCTTTGTGCCGGTGCTGGCCGCCACGCGCGCCGAGCACGGCGATGCGCGCACGCGCAGCGCCATCGACGATGTGGCCACGGCCCTGGCCGGGGTGCTGCTGCTGTTCTCGCTGCTCGGCGTGCTGGCGGCGCCGGTGCTGGTCTGGCTGCTGGCCAGCGGCCTGCAGCAAGGGCCGGGCTTTGACGCGGCCGTCACCATGACGCGCTGGATGTTCCCCTACATCGGCTTCATGTCGCTGGTGGCGTTGTCGGCCGGCATCCTCAACACCTGGAAACAGTTCGCGGTGCCCGCGGCCACGCCGGTGCTGCTCAACCTGAGCGTGATCGGCGCCGCCTGGCTCGGCGCGCCCTGGCTGGCCGCGCGCGGCATCGAGACCATCTACGCGCTGCCCGCAGGCGTGATGCTGGGCGGCCTGCTGCAGCTGGCCGCGCAGATCCCGGCCTTGCACCGCCTGGACCTGCTGCCGCGCATCCGCCTGACGCCGCAGGCGCTGCGCCGCGCCTGGCAGGACGAGGCCACGCGCCGCATCCTGCGCCTCATGGGCCCGGCGCTGCTGGGGGTGGGCGTGGCGCAAATCTCGCTCTTGATCAACACGCAAATCGCCTCGCACCTGGCGACCGGCAGCGTGAGCTGGCTCAGCTACGCCGACCGCCTCATGGAGTTTCCGACCGCCATGCTCGGCGTCGCGCTGGGTGTGGTGCTGATGCCGCAGCTCGCCGCCGCCAAGGCCACCGGCGATGCGCAGCGCTATGCCGAAATGCTCGACTGGGGCCTGCGCCTGGTGCTGCTGCTGGCGCTGCCCTGCGCCGCGGCGCTGCTGGTGTTCGCGCAGCCGCTGGTGGCCGTGCTCTACCACTACGGCGCCTTCAGCGACCGCGATGTGCAGCAGACCACGCTCTCGCTCACGGGCTACGGCGTGGGCCTGCTCGGCCTGGTGGCCATCAAGGTGCTCGCGCCCGGCTACTACGCGAGCCAGGACATCCGCACGCCGGTCAAGATCGCGGTCGCGGTGCTTTTGATCACGCAGGCCTTCAACCTGCTGTTCGTGCCCTGGCTGCAGCACGCGGGCCTGGCGCTCTCGATCGGCCTGGGGGCGCTGGTCAACGCGCTGTGGCTGCTGCTGGGCCTGCTGCGCCGCGGCAGCTACCGGCCGCAGCCGGGCTGGCTGAAGTTCACCTTGCAGGTGCTGCTGGCCACGGCCTTGCTGACGGCGCTGCTGTGGACGGCGAGCCATGCGCTGCCCTGGGTGCAGCTGCGCGCGCAGCCGGCGCTGCGCATCGGCCAGATGCTGGCGGTCCTCGCGGCCAGCGCCGTGCTTTACTTTGGTGTGCTCTGGGCCCTGGGCTTGCGCCTGAAGGCCTTTCTCAAGCGGTGACGGCGATGGACTGGTCATTCGCGCAACGGCCCACGCCCCTGGCGTACTTCGCCAGCCTGGTGCAGGGCGATGACGACATCCCCCTGCTCGAGGCGGCGGCCAGCCTGGCCCAGGACGAGGAGCCCGCGCTCGATGTGCAGCAGGTGCTGGGCGATGTCGACCGTCTGCTGCGCCGCGTGCAGACCAAGCTGCCGCCCGGCGCCGACGACCTCACGCGGCTGGCGGTGCTGACCCAGGTGTTTTTCAAGGACCTGGGTTTTGCCCTGAACGCCAACGACTACTACGCCCCCGAGAACAGCCACCTGCACGAGGTGCTGCGCACGCGCCGCGGCATCCCGATCTCGCTCGCGGTGCTTTGGCTCGAACTGGCGCAAGGGGTCGGGCTCGACGCGCAAGGCATCGGTTTTCCGGGGCATTTCCTGGTCAAGGTCACACTCGAGGCCGGCCTGGTGGTGATCGACCCGACCACCGGCGAGTCGCTGGGCGTGGACACGCTGGCCGAGCGCCTGGCGCCCTACCGCGACGAGGTCGACCGCCACGCCGGCGCCGACCTCGACGAGGGGGAGACGCCGCTGGGCCTGTACCTGCAGGCCTGCCCGCCGCGCGACACGCTCGCGCGCATGCTGCGCAACCTCAAGGAAATCTACCGCAGCCAGGAAGACTGGCCGCGCCTGCTCGCGGTGATGGAGCGCCTGGTGGTGCTGCTGCCCGAAGACATGCACGAGCGGCGCGACCGCGGCCTGGTGCACGCCGAACTCGGGCACGCGGGCCAGGCGCTGGCCGACCTGCAGGCCTACCTCGAGGCCGAGCCGCTGGCCCCCGACCATGGGGCCCTGGCGGCGCGCGTCAAGGACATCGCGGGGGAAGCGCCGGGCGCTTAGGCGACCACCACCTGCGCACCCGCGCCTTGCGCTGCGATGCGGCCAATCGTGTACACCGTCTCGCCCAGGCCGCGCAGCGTGGCGGCGCAGGCCTCGGCCTGCTCGGCGGCGATCACCACCACCATGCCGATGCCGTTGTTGAAGGTGCGGTTCATCTCGGTGTCGTCGATGCCGGCCGTCTTTTGCAGCCAGGCAAAGAGCTCGGACTGCGGCCAGCTGCCTTGGTGCAGGTGGGCGGCCAGGCCCTCGGGCAGCACGCGCGGGATGTTCTCGAGCAGGCCGCCGCCGGTGATGTGGGCCAGCGCCTTGATCGGGTGCGTGGCCAGCGCGGCCAGCACGTTTTTCACATACAGGCGGGTCGGCGCCATGATGGCCTGTTTGAACGGCTGGCCGTCGAGCGTGGCGGGGGCGTTGGCGCCTGCGCGCTCGATGCACTTGCGCACCAGCGAGAAGCCGTTGGAATGCACGCCGGCCGAGGCCAGGCCCAGCACCACGTCACCGGCCTGCACGTTTTGGCCGGTGAGGATCTTGCTTTTTTCAACGGCACCCACGGCAAAGCCCGCCAGGTCGTATTCGCCGGCCGGGTACATGCCGGGCATCTCGGCGGTTTCGCCGCCGATCAGCGCGCAGCCCGAGAGCTCGCAGCCCTTGGCGATGCCGCCCACCACGGCGGCGGCGGTGTCCACATCGAGCTTGCCGCAGGCGAAGTAGTCGAGGAAGAAGAGCGGCTCGGCGCCTTGCACCAGCACATCGTTGACGCTCATGGCCACCAGGTCGATGCCCACCGTGTCGTGCATGGCCCACTCGAAAGCGAGTTTGAGCTTGGTGCCCACGCCGTCGGTGCCGCTCACCAGCACAGGTTCTTTGTAGCGCTTGGGCACTTCAAAGAGGGCGCCAAAGCCACCGATGCCGGCCAGCACGCCTTCGCGCAGGGTTTTCTTGGCCAGGGGCTTGATGCGTTCGACCAGCGCGTCGCCGGCCACGATGTCGACGCCGGCGTCTTTGTAGGAAAGGGGTGTTTGGCTCATGTCAGAGGCCCGGGGCAGGGCGATCAAATCGGGTCAAGGGGCCTGATAAACGGTAGGCAGACTAAAATCAGACGCAATTTTAAGGGTTCACCCCCGGTCCCCAGGCCGGCTTGGCGCCGGCTGCCCATCCCCAAGCCTTTTCAACACCGTGATCCCCTCTGCGCCGCTGCCCGTCAACCGCCTGCTCGCCTGGCTGGGCATCGCCGTGCTGCTCGGTCTTTTGCTGTGGGTGCTGGGCCCGGTGCTGGCGCCCTTTGTCACCGCCGCCGTGCTCGCTTACGTGCTGCAGCCGCTGGTGCGCCGGCTGGCCCCGCCGGGGGCAGGCGAATGGCGCCGCGTGCTGAGCGTGCTGCTGGTCGAGGCGATCGCACTGGCCGCCTTGGCTGGCCTGATGCTGCTCATGGTGCCGGTGCTGGTGCGCGAATGGCCGCTGCTGCGCCAGCAGCTGCCTGGCCTGCTCGACCGCCTGGACGCGGTGCTGAGCCCCCTGCTCGGCAGCCTGGGGCTGTCGTTTTCCCTCGACCTGCAAGACCTCAAGACGCAGCTGCTGGAATGGCTCAGCACCCACCGCGATGGCTGGCAGGCGCCCCTGCTGGCCTCGCTCAAGGTGGGCGGCAGCCTGGCGCTCACCGTGGCCGGCTACGCGGTGCTGGTGCCGGTGGCGCTGTTTTTCATGCTCAAGGACTGGGACCGCCTGGTCAACACCTTGCTGGAACTTGTGCCGCCGCGCTGGCGCGCTACGGTCGACGGTTTCGTCGAGGAATGCGATGCCGTGCTTGGCGAATACCTGCGCGGCCAGTTGCTGGTGATGGGCGTGTTGGCCGTGTACTACACCGTGGCGCTGGCCTTGTTCGGGCTGGAGCTGGCCTTGCCGATCGGTGTGTTCACCGGCCTGGCGGTGTTTGTGCCCTACCTGGGCTTTGGCCTGGGGCTGGCGCTGGCGCTGCTGGCGGCCCTGCTGCAGTTCGCCCCCGGCCACGCGGTGGTGGTGGTGGCGCTGGTCTATGGTTTCGGTCAGCTCTTCGAGAGCTTTGGCCTGACGCCGCGCCTGGTGGGCCAGCGCATCGGCCTGCACCCGCTGGCCGTGATCCTGGCGCTGATGGCCTTTGGCCAATTGCTGGGCTTTGTCGGCGTGCTGATGGCGCTGCCCGCCAGCGCGGTGCTGCTGGTGGCGCTGCGCCGCCTGCGCCGGCGCTACCTGAGCAGCGAGATCTACTGCCATGGGCCTGCGGGCTCGGACGGTCCATGAAGCAGCTGGCGCTGGACATTGGCCTGTCGACGCGACCCAGCCTGGCGTCTTTTTTCAGCGGTCCCAACGAGGCCGCGCTCAGCCACCTGCGCCTGTGGTCGAGCGGCGGCACGCGCGCGCCCGTGCCCACCTACCTGTGGGGCGAGTCCGGCTCGGGCAAAACCCATTTGCTGCAGGCGGTGCACGCGGCGCTGTGCGAGCAGGGCCTGCAGGTTGGCTGGCTCGACGCCCACACCTGGAACCCGCCCGAGTTCAATGAGGACTGGGCCGCGGTGCTGATGGACGATGTGCACCTGTACGACCTCGCCCAGCAGCACACAGCCTTCAACTGGTTCGTCAATGCGCTCACGCCGCGCAGCGGCCAGCCGCGCTGGGTGCTCGCGGCCGGCCACCTGCCGCCGGCCGACTTGCCTCTGCGCGACGATTTGCGCACCCGCCTGGGCTGGGGCCATGTTTACGGCCTGCAGGTGCTGGGCGAGCCCGAGCGCCGCGCCGTGCTGCGCCAGGCGGCCGATGCGCGCGGCTTGTTCCTCAGCGACGACGTCATGGGCTACATGCTCAGCCGCTTTTCGCGCGACCTGGGCAGCCTGATGCAGCTGCTCGACCACCTCGACCATTACGCCTTGCAAGAGCAACGCGCGCTGACCATTCCCCTGCTGCGCGCCATGCTGGAAAACGAATGAAACTCGCGCTTTTCGACCTCGACCACACGCTCCTGCCGCTCGACTCCGACCACAGCTGGGGCGAGTTCACCATCGAACTCGGCTGGACCGATGCGCAGACCTTCCGCGCCCGCAACGACGCCTTCTACGCGCACTACCAGGCCGGCACGCTCGACATCCACGACTACGTGCGCTTTGCCACCGAGGCGGCCTGCGTGCGCGGCCCGGTCGAGGCGGCCAAGGCCCACAACCGTTACATGGACGAGGTGATCCGCCCGCGCATCCTGCCGCAGGCGCTCGAACTCGTGCGCGGCCACCAGAGGGAGGGCGAGACGGTGGTGATCGTCACCGCCACCAACGAGTTCGTCACGCGCCCGATCGCCCAGGCCTTTGGCGTGAGCGAACTGATCGCGGTGGAGCTCGAGCGCAATGCGCACGGCTGGATCACCGGTGAAATCAAAGGCACGCCCTCGTTTCGCGAGGGCAAGGTGGCCCGCGTCGAACAATGGCTGTCGGCCCGGGGCCTGGCCTGGGGCGATGTGGAGATGAGTTTTTACTCGGACTCCATGAACGACCTGCCTCTGCTCGAAAAAGTCCAGCGCCCCGTGGCGACCAACCCCGACGCGCGCCTGCGACAATGGGCCACCCAACGGGGCTGGCCAGTCCTCGACCTCTTTACAGAAGAATGATCAAAAAACTCATCACCAAGCTGCTGGGCAAGCCCGCCAGCGGCAAGCCCCATTTCGGCAAACGCACCGAGGTGCCCGCCAGCGTGCACGGCATCGACCCCTCGCTGGTCGACGAGCGCGCCGTCAACGTGGTGCGCACCCTGCAGCAAGCGGGCTTTGAGGCCTACATCGTGGGCGGCGCCGTGCGCGATTTGCTGCTGGGCCTGCGCCCCAAGGATTTCGACGTGGCCACCAACGCCACGCCCGAGCAGGTCAAGGGCCTGTTTCGCCGCGCCTTCATCATCGGCCGTCGCTTTCGCATCGTGCACGTGGTCTATGGCCGTGGCCGCGAGCACGAGGTCATCGAGGTCTCGACCTTCCGCGCCTACCTGGACAACGCCGCGGCCGAGCAGGTCAAGGGCAACGAGCGCACCAGCAAGAGCGAACTGGCCGGCATGAAGCACGCGGTGGACGCCAGCGGACGCGTGCTGCGCGACAACGTCTGGGGCCCGCAGGACGAAGACGCCACGCGCCGCGACTTCACCGTCAACGCCATGTACTACGACCCCGAGACGCAGACCGTGGTCGACTACCACGGCGGCATCCAGGACGCGGGCAAGCGCGTGCTGCGCATGATCGGCGACCCGGTGGCGCGCTACCGCGAAGACCCGGTGCGCATCATCCGCGCCGTGCGTTTCGCGGCCAAGCTCAGCCCGCTGGGCTTCAAGCTCGATGCCAAGAGCGGCAAGCCGCTGGCCGAGATGAAGGCCCTGCTGGCCGATGTGCCGCAAAGCCGCCTGTTTGACGAGATGCTCAAGCTCTTGCAAACCGGTCACGCCCTGGCCTCGATCGCGCAGCTCAAGGCCCTGGGCCTGGCCAGGGGCATTTACCCGCTGCTCGACATCGTGGTCGAGCGCGCGGCCACGCCCTTTGTGCAGGCCGCCCTGGCCGACACCGACCGCCGCGTCGGCGAGGGCAAGCCGGTGGCGCCGAGCTTTTTGCTGGCCTGCGTGCTGTGGGCCGATGTGCGCGAAGGCTGGGCCCAGCGCCTGGCGCGCAAGGTGCCGCCCTTCCCCGCGCTGCAGGAAGCGATCGACGAGGTCTTCGACAGCCGCATCGGCGATGTCTCGGGTCGCGGCAAGCTGGGCGCCGACATGCGCGAGATCTGGATGATGCAGCCGCGTTTTGAAAAGCGCGTGGGCAGCACACCGTTTGGCCTGGTCGAGCAGCCGCGTTTTCGCGCGGGCTTCGACTTTTTGCGCCTGCGCGCCGACGTGCAGGAAATCGATGTGCGCCTGGCCGACTGGTGGCAGGAGTTCAGCCTGGCCGACGACGCCACGCGCGAAGACCTGGTGCAGCAGGCGCGCGCCGAGCAGCAAAGCCAGCCGCGCGCGCCGCGCGTGCGCCGCGCGCCCCGGCCGGCC
>JACCDW010636565.1_pt1 | contig 36224 bp, 20 predicted proteins | sample 7449781 | NCBI WGS metagenome assembly JACCDW01 (sample SAMN15323449, study PRJNA562643) | freshwater metagenome | isolation source: river surface water | place: USA:Blue River Watershed | collected 2017-08-18
AATTGATATTTCTATTTAAAAACATATAAACATATTATCTAATGCTAAAAAAAATTACAATTGGAAGTGGTGATGGGTATTTAGTTGACTATGAAGCTAAAAATAAAATAATAGATTATTTATACTCTAAACTTGATTTGTCAAAATACAGATACATCATGCTAAACAATATGCAAAAACTTAAGTTCTTACACGATAATGAACATTATGTATCGCCTAATTTCAGAGGCTATAACTATCTCTTAATCATGTTAACTATTAATAACAACCAATATTGTGTTGCAATTGATAGAAAAAAGTTGTCATATCATAAATCACAATTAGATATGAAAACTATCCAAGTTATACAAGTTAATTTGAAAGCCACTGATACTATTTATAATGGTACAATGTTTGATGGTAAACTGATTCAAACAAAAGGTGAATATATATTTTTAATTCAAGATTGTTATTATTTAATGGGTAATAAAATGTTTGAAATGGAAATGGGTCAAAAAATGGCTCAGTTAGATACTATACTTAAAACACATTTTAAAAAAGATAAAACTCCATATTGTGTAAATTTTGAGTTTAAATTAAATAAATTGTGTAAATATACAGAATTAGAAAACTTAATTGAAAACTTGTCAACATTATCCATTCCAACTAATGGTATTATTTTTTATCCACGGTTTTCAGGTGTTAATGTTTTACATATTGAACGAAAATCTGATAAGGTTGATATAAATACATCAAACAATGAAGTTATTGAACAAAAAACATATCATATAATCCATGATTTTGTAAACTTTTTAAAATCTCGTACTTACTCATATGAATCAAATGGTAAACATAAAATTTATTGGTTATCAAGAACATTAATTCCTGATGTTTATGATATATCAGAAAATGCAAATGGAGAAAAAGAAGGTATTGCGCTGGTTCCAAATCTTAAAATATCACAATTATGTGATGATGTAATTACAGATAAACCAGTTAAATTTAATTGTATCTATTCTAATAAATTTAAAAAATGGATACCATTAACAGTTGTAAATTAAAAATGGAAAACAAATTTGTTTTTATAATATATAAACAATTGTTGTAATATTGTCTAACGAGCCTTTTGCAAATGCATATTCTGCTAGTTCTTTAGCATAGTTTCCTTTAAATTTTTTATTTGATGATAATTCATTTATAAAATCAACAACATCTTGATTTGACATTACATCCCATAAACCATCACAAGCAAAAACAATAAATTTATCAGATGAACTAATTTTATAGCGATAAATTTGAGGTAAGTGAGTAACATATGGGGTACATTCAAGGTCTCCAAATGCTCTTGACAAAGACAAGTCTTTAATTCTCCAATCAGAACCATCAAATTCTATTTTTCCTCCTAATTGTTCAATACGTTGTTTTTCACTTGGTGCATTTGGTTTATGATCCACAGTTAATTGTTCAGCAATATTTAATTTGTTACATTTAACTGCCCGTGAATCACCAACATTTAATATCCATAAACGTGATTTTTCATCAGTATCTTTAAAGTGAATACCAACACATGCAGTTGAACCACAGTATTGGATAGCTCTGGGATGTTCTTCTTTCATTTTATTTTGAACCAAATCATATACTTTATTAAAATACTTTGATGCTGTATCTGGACGTGAATAAATGTCTTTTTTAAACTTATTAACAAAAAACTGAGGCAAGTTTTCTTTTAAATACTTACTAACAGCTTTTCCTCCATGGCCATCAAAAACTCCAATAAAATTTACTGGATTTAATTCTTGATTTTCCCCTGACAGATTTACTATATGTACATGTTGATCCTCATTTGACTCTCTTTTTCCTTGTAAAGAATGTGAAAATACTTTCATTATTATTATTAGTTACAAAATAATTTATAATAATCATGATTTTTCCCATTAGTAAATAATGTCTATTTCTTAATAGTTTTAAAAAAACCAAGTACGTAGTGAGTTTGAAAAATATTTAATTTTTGAAAAATATTTAATTAATGGATAATAAAAATACTATTAGCAAGTGTCCAAGATTTTTTGTTTCCCTGAGAGTTTCCCGCAAATGATATCATAAAACTTTGTGAAAATCTGCCTGAAGACTGGGCATTTGAAATTTGTCCAGTTACTAAAATATAAATTTGTCTTGAACCTGAATCAATAATATCCCATTTACATTCTGAAAATTCAAGTCCATTTGATGCAACGGATTTTAAAAATATAATAAAGTCGTTACCTTCGTAGGTAATCTTTTCATAAGTTATTTTTGTGTATGGTTTAATCATATTGTCTGTAATAAATATGTCAGGGTTTGTCATCCATGTTGAGTAAAAATATGTTATAAACTGATTTCCAACTTGAAAACCATCTTCAACTGGTTTTTTTTGTTTTTCTCTTTTAATATTCTGTGTATTAGTATCATCTGACGTAAAAGTAGGGTTGGGTGGAAAAAATTGGTTTGATGATTGCATTAAATATTTAAATTTATTAATATATAAAGTAAAATTTTCAATTTATTTAATATATTACAAATGAAATGGCAAAAACTGGAGAAAATTAAATTAAGAAATGAAACTAAAAAATATTTTAGTTCATTTGTTGCTTTTAATAAATATAACTTGTATTATGGAGTTATAAAAGATTTTTTTTGTGTAGTTCTATCACAAAATGAAATTCCCGATGAACTAGATTTTGAAGAATCTGGTTTTAAGTTCCGATACCAAAATAATGAGGAAGAATATGATACACAAACATTAGATAAAATTATTATCCAATGTGAAAAAAGTTCTGACAAGTTTATTGAAGCGTATAACTCAAGTTATTATATCAAATTTCCTGTTTCAATGGATTTCATTGAATGGTTAAAAGCTGAAACAGAAATTTTTACTGAAAATTATCTTGTTTACAAAAAAATTAGTTTGCCTTATATAAATTCAATTTATGATAAAAACACCAAGTGGATTCATGAGTTAGTTGGAAATTATGCAGAAGAATCTATTGTTTTATTTAGAAATGGAGATTTTGTTTTATGTAAAGACATTGTTTGGAATTCACCAGATATAAACCAATTTTACTTACTTGGAATTCCAACAAAAAAAATTAAAACAATTCGTGATTTAACAGCAAATGACATACCATTACTAAAAGCACTAAGAGATAAAGCAACAGAGCTAGCAGAAACTTATGGTATCAGTAAAAATAAGTTATATATGTTTTTTCATTATCATCCTTCCTACTATCAATTACATTTACATATCTGTGTAACTGAACATGAAGCATTAGAAACAAAATATTTACGACACTATTATTTGGATGAAGTTATTTCTAAACTAGAATCAGATTCAGACTATTGGAAAAAAGCAACTTTGAAATTTGAATTATTGTCAAATACAAAGTTATTTAAAATATTAAAAGAACTTGGTTAATCTGGCTAATTGGTTAATTTAAGAGCAAATCATTTGGGCTTCAATTTGTTCGCGAAAATTTTCTGGGTAAGTTATACTTGACACAATTTGTTTACCAGAAGGTCCACACAGACCCCATAATTTATCACTAATCCAAATTTCATCATCGTAATCCCAAAAGTTTCTAAAATCAAAATTTGGATTTTGACTAATGATTTCATCATATTTTTCACGTGATAAATAATGGTATATATCGATTGTACCATCTTCATCTGCTTTCTCCCAATGAGAACCAACATAAACATTTAACTTATGGTACTCAACCGCTAATTTCCAGGTTTCCCACTGTTCAAGTCTTGACAGTAAATGCGAGTGGTGCGAACACAAACCAGGAAATTCAGTTGATTTGGTACATGGTGTTTGATTAGCATCTACAAATGTACATAATTCTATGCATTGATTACAAAGTCCATCTGCTGGATATTTTTGAAATATGCTTGAACGTTTTCTATGCCAGGTAATATGACTGGGTCGATTAACAACATGGTCACAATTTATTCTTCGGCACTTGACACCATTAGTGTCGGTAGTAATAGTATTATCTTGACAGGTACTAAATTGAGACATTAGTTTTTTATATATAATGTGAATATATATAAAAAAAATTCAATTTTTATTTAACTGATTTTAAATAAACAAAAATAGTAGAATTAACTCAAAAACTTAAATTTAACGTGAAAAACAGTTCGGAACTTCCGATTTATAAAATCGGTGCTGCAAGGGGTGTTTAGCCCATTACACAGAGCAATTAAGCATCTGTCCTATAAAAAATTTTAACATTTATAAAATTAATATTGCTGTATGTAGACTAAATTTATTGTGCTGTCTACAGAAAAACCATTTTATTATTTGTGTATTTTGCTGTTGGTAGTAAAATTTTAATTTGCTAACTTCTTCAAAGGTGTAAATTTCTTTTTAAAATTTAAAATTGCTGTGAAAAGTTAATTTGCTAACTACCTAAAATTTTAATTTGCTAACTACCAGGTTAATTTAATATTTAATTAAACTTATTATTGCTGATGGTAGTTATATAGTGACAACGGCGAGATTCGAACTCGCGAAGCATACGCATACGCTCTTGAGGCGCACCCCTTTGACCACTCGGGAACGTTGTCTTTTGCTGACTAGAACTGAATTTTAATAAATTTGATTAGTTTCTTTGCTGTTGCTAGTCAATAGAATGGAAAGTTATTAATTAAGATGTTAAATTTTCAATTTTTTTTGTAATTAAAAAATATATCTGATTTTATAATATAAAAACAATAATGGATAATAAATTCTTTTATAACAAATACATTAAATATAAAAACAAATATACCCAATTAAAAAACCAAGTCGGTGGAACAATTATTGATACATTAACTGATTCTATAAGTTTATCAAATCTTAAAAAAATTAAATCTCTTATTAATGGCAATTTGGGTGAAATTATTTCTACAAATCAATTTATTGGTCATGAAGAAATTGCTTGTTTAGTTAATACCAACCCAAATCTAATAATGCTAATTATAACATATTATTTGTATAATATACACAAGGAAACAAACAATTATGTTTTTAATCCAGTAACAAATTATAAAAACTATTTTGACAGAATATATCAACTGATTCCTGCTGCTAAAAACATTTATATTCATTTAATCAAATATATTGAATCAAATACTCATACTGTACTATTGATACCTGGGGATTCTCCAAATTATTTTTTATTTTTACTCAAGGTTTTGTATCCAGAATTTAAATCTGGCGAAAAACTCACAATTATAGAATTTCCAATATCTGGTCTTGGAGCAATAGAACCAAATGAAATTGTCAAATTTCATTATAAAAAAGATATGTTTCATAATTGTGAAATATTAGCTGACGGAACAAAATATTTACAATTTATTTTAGATTTGAATTTACCGGCTCAAGTTAAACGTAATCCTCACCAATTTGTTATTATTGATTATGTTGAAGCGGGTAAATCTGTTGTGTTTATTGATAAAACTATCAAAGCCATATATAAAAATGAACCTTATCGTATTAACCCGGATTTTGTACGTGTTATGAATTTAGCTTATTATTTTAAATCAAGTGAATATATAACGGATGAAATTAGTATATTTTCAAAATTTGAAAAAAAAATTGAAAAAGAACTTAAAGTAAATCCAAATTTATTTAATACTTTGGAGGGAATTGAAACTTATGATAAACTCAAGTTAAAATATGTGTTTTATTCTGATAAGGATTTTTTAAAAGGAATTGACACTAGTTTTGTTACTGATTATTCTTCTGATGTTCTTAAACATGTTGTTGATGAATCTGGAAGAAGATGTCAGTATGCATTAAAACTTGACCAAGCGACATGTTTAGCGACTGGGTCAACAACGATGGATGAATTTATTGGACAAATAACAAAACCATTTAATATCCATGCATTGTGTAATGTTTTTAGGGTTTTACTTTATTTGCTTTGTAAAGAACCAAAACTAAATAATTTTGCAGAACAGGCTATTAGAAAAATTTCTAACAAAATTTTCAGTTTAATTGTTTATGGGGTTGAATGTAAAGTTATACTTGGTACCAAAACTATTCAAGGACAATTTTTACCAAATCCGGAAAAACAAGCAGACGAGCTAAACTTAACTGTAAGATTTAAAACAAGTACAACTGATGTGATTGAAACAACTAATATTTTTCAAATTGATTCAATCGAGTTGATTTAAGTTAATTTAATTTTATTGTCGGATTTGATTATATTTATTATAACTTTTTATCCATTTTCTAATGCAGTTATCAGAAACTCCATATTTTTTTCCTACTTGAACATATGATTTTAAATTTATCAAGTCTTCTTGAATTTGTTTTAATGATGGTCTATCTTTTGCTGATTCAACACATGTTTTTAGTCTTTTATTATTTTCACATTGTGGACATCTTATTGAAGTAAAATAAATATCGCAATTACAATCGGTACATTTCTTATTTCCACTATTTGTTATTTTAGCAGTTGTTTTTACTTTCTTTGTTCCAGTTTCTGTTTTCTCTTCAAGTTCTTCTGTTACATTTAAGTCTACTGAATCAGTATTGGTTTTTTCATTACCTATAATTTTTGCGTCAATTAGTTGTTGAATTAGTGAAGGTGGTTTTGCTAAAGCTATGACTAATTCCACTCGTTTAATTTCCAAGTCAAGTTGTTTTAATTGGATTTGGTAAAATTGTTCTTTTTCTTTTGCAAATTCTAGTTTTTCTTGTATTATACTTAATTGTTGAATAACTTGGACCATCATTAAATTTTGTTCTTTCAATTTTAAAAAATCATTACAGTATGATTTCATTTGCGCATACAGGTTCGACAAGTCAGTTACATCAGATAATGGAACCAGTTGTTCTGGTTTATTGGTGTATTGTTTTGTTGTATCCGAAACTATTTCATCAATGCTTTGAATAACAAAGTCAATGGGGTATTTGCCGTTGGTTTCAAAAAATTCTAAACCGTTATTATAAGTGGATTTTATTTTAAGTTTTTTAGCTAAGGTTTTTATTTTATCTTCACATGCTAAAGAAATTGTTCTATTTGGAACTTTGTATAATTTTACAATATGGTTAAAGTTTAAGTTTGCAGCATGTGATTCTAAACGTTTATTAACTTTATAAGTTTGACCGAATTTATATACATTGTCTTTAACATTTATCACATACACAATTTCATGACCGATATAGTCGTCTAATTTATCCATAGAATAGGTCAGCTTGTTTGAAAGTGAATACGAACCATATTGTCTTATTGCTGGGAGGACTTCTGATGTAACCCAGTGCTTAAATTTTTTAGCTTCTGGCTTCTTTGAACCTAGTATTAAACTATATAATCCAGATTCATTAATAAATATTGTTTTACCATCTTCATTCCCCAATATTTGCTCTATTTTTAGCTGCTCATTCGTTTTATGGGGTAGGGTCATTTTACCCCCCACCCCTTATTTCGTCGGCTGTTATTTTATCTGGGGAGTCAGTATGGTCAAGAATTGCATGTTGTGTGTCTGTATATCCTAAAGCAAGTGCAATTTCTTTGGCTTTAAAATAGATTTGTTGTTTTACATAAACATATTTTATTGATTGGGTATTAAAATGGATTAAATTTTTACCGTTATCAACAAAATTAATAATTTGTTCTGATGTTATTTCATCTTCTTTATTATTTACTAGATAATCTAATAACTCCTTTGACTTGGGAGCTTTAGATTTGGTTAATATATCTATTAGAATTGTTTTGTTAATATAGTAATTACCCTTGTGTAGGATTTTCCCATCTATTTTTTTAATGTATTCTTTGGGACTATTAGATATTTCGCATTGAGAGAGAACGTCGTTTAGACAATAAGATTTTTTAAACATATGAATGTCGAATTTTTGTGAGGAAACTGATTTTGTTGCAGAGTTGGACATGAGGAACAGAGTATGTATAATATAAACAATTCAAATCTTTAAATTTAAATAACTCAATATTGAATTATTTGAATTTGATTAAATTTTTAAAAAATATATGTAATAAAATAATATTTGGGTTTTTCTGATGTGAAACCATCAAAAAAATAACAGTGACAAGAGTGGGGTTCGAACCCACGAAGCATACGCATCAGAACTTAAGTCTGACCCCTTTGACCACTCGGGAATCCTGTCTGGTTTTTCCTAACTGATGTAACTCAGATGGAACTATTAACAATTTAGTAGTTCTAACGGGGCTTGAACCCGTGACCTCGGCGTTATAAGCACCGCGCTCTAACCGACTGAGCTATAGAACCTTGACCATAATCACTTGGAAATATTATTTGACCTTTTAAACGCGACATCAGGCGATAACCAAAAAGTTTTCTTTAAGGCCCAATATTAGAGATAAGTATACCGGAATCCAGTATAAAAATCCACAATATTGGAACAACCTAACCAATTACGTTAAAAGATAATATGTCTAGCTTATTCATTTAAGAATTAATTATAGCTTTATTTTCTTAGTCTATTGTTACATAGACAGAAACCTAAATGTGTCTTCAAAAGGACTTGAACCTTTATATTTCGAATGAAAACCATGAAATGTTTTACCTTAAACTATGAAGACTTGGTATTTTCTTAATCTATTTGTCATAGAAGAGAAACCTAATCAATTTTATAGTACCTTCTAAAGGATTTGCACCTTTATCACTACCATTGCCGCGGTGGCGCTCTACTATTGAGCTAAGAAGGCTAGAATAGTTTCCTATTCGTTTTTTCCTAATTTGGTTTGGAATAGAAATATAACAATTTGTTCTTAATCATTATATATCCCCAAAATGGAACTAGATTGTGACAGGTGCGAGATTCGAACTCGCGAAGCATACGCATTGGATCTTAAGACCAACCCCTTTGACCACTCGGGAAACCTGCCTCATCCCATCTCACAAGTTCGCGTGAGATAAGACTTTTGTGCTATTTAGTATTAAACTTTGCTTAAATAATTGTTTAATATAATTTGCTGTAACTAAATAATTAATTTATGATACCCATACTGGGAATCGAACCCAGATTACAAGCTTAGAAGGCTCGTGTACTATCCATTATACGATACGGGCTTTTGGGGGTTGCAAGCTACATTAATATTTAAAAAACCACTTAAATAATTAATTTGTTTGCTGTATGTAGCTTGAAAATAAATAGCTTTTCGATTCAAACTGTTCATAAATCAATTTTTTTTAACTATGTAATCCTTACCTATTCAAATAGTGAAATTCCCCTTTTCACTATACATATTATAGATAATATTTTTTTAAATGATTTTATGGGGTATTTGTGTGCGTTTAACCATATAAGGATATTTAATTACAGGTATGAACAATTCATTTAAAGGAATTTTACTACATGGGCACAATTTATATTGATCCGGAAATTAATCATCGGTTTCTGGTAAAAGACCGGTATCAACCCATGTGTTAATTGTAGAGTCGCAACGAATCGGGTCTGGTTCATGGGCTTTAATAAATGTTAACAAAGCCTCAGAAAAACAAGCTTTATTAACAATACCCAAGTCATACCAATACACCATTAACCAATGACGTATAATATCATCATCCAATTGATAAATTCGCTGAAGCAACTTGCACACAGTGGGCACATCCGGCTTGGCCAGAAGTTGCTCGCGAAACTCTGATGAAATTCCAATTAATTCACTACGGTAAACCCTAAGACAAGATGAAAAATAACCAGGAACATCATCGCCCGAGTGAACACCATACACAAATAACTTTGAAACATCTTCAGTTAACTTTACCATACCTGCATCAACATAATACATTAATAGTTGATGTTGCAAGTCAACAGTATAAACATCACCAGCTGGGTCTATACAATTGTTAAGAATATACATGACTAACTTTTTGGACTTGTTTGGTGTACCCAACTGTAAATTTCCAAACAAAAAACTTGTGCAATCGGATATACATTTATGGAAAACATCGTTGGATACACCAAAATCAGATTCATTCGTTTGTCTAATTATTGGATGTGCACGTATAATTGTGTCCAATTCAAAATCATCGTCATCCGGTGTTTCAGGCGAATTGTCTGGGTTGGTTGGGTTGGTTGTGTTGGTTGGGTAAGGTGGACAAATACCATCTAAATCATCATTAAGACTGTTAAAACACATATACAACGGATCAAGTATAAGACAACTTTGACATAAAACTGCGTCGGGCAAAGTCATATTTCCACAATTATTACACTTAACTGGAGGTGTAGAAACCTGCGGTTCATTAGTTTGCCTTTGAATTTTCCCCCTAGTATTATTGTTGGTGTTAACCTGATTTATTGGAGGAAAAGGAGGAAACATGGGAGGAAAAGCATAGGCACGAGTACTAGACTCAGAGATATCAGCCGAAAAGGCAGAAGGGGTCTTTCGCATAGAAGCAGGAAGATAATAAAAAACTTTTTACAAGGTTAGTTTCCTTGGCTTTCCCTATTTGAAAAGCAAATTTATTATCTAAAGGCACCTATATACTTTATATTTTTCAATTTTTTAATTTTTATAAACCTGGACTTTTCTTTTCCATGCAAATTGGAAAAACATGTACGTTATCAAAATATATTAGTATAAATTTGATAATGGTCACCAACAATAATAATTAATTAAAAATATTATATGGAAAAATACATTGGTTAATTATTAGTACAAAACGTAATGTCATTCCTATTTTACACTTCAATATCTTTATTAATTATTTTCTTAACTTTACCATTAGAAAAAGTTCCATATAATTCACCTTTTTTATTGTTTTGGATAGCAAACACATTAATTCCTTCCAGTATATATTTCTTTTGTCCAATTGTTATAGTAGTTTCAACAAAATCAACTTGTTCTTCATCTTGTTGTGGTTTATTGTATTTGTGGGATTTTAATTGACCATTACCATCGTCTGAATCTGAATCCGAGTCCGAAGATTCAGTAAAGTCCGATTCAGAACTTGAACTTTTATTATTTTCGTTTTGGTTATTATTTTTAACTTGTTCAAGTAAATTTTGCGTTACTTGAGATTTATCAAGTCCATCCCATGTTCCTAAAACCATGTCTTTGTTATTATAACTAAGAGTGTTTAACTCGCTATAATATTTTTTCATTCCCTTATTATTAAATACAACAGTCTTTTTAATACGTTCCAATGAATCTTTTCCATTAGTTTTAATGTTTCCAGGTACTTTAGGGTTGTTTGATAAATTTTCCAAATTACCTAAACTTCTTGTTAGTATTTTATCAAAAACTTCGGTTTTTTCTTTTTTAATTATTTTGTTGGTATTGTTATCAAGTACATTAGCGTGTGTACCATTTAATGATGTTATACAATAAGAGTGGTTTTCTGGTTTGGTGTTATTAAAATTAACGTATTCTATTAATTTAAAAAGTCCGTTTGGACCACTGTTTAATATTTTTACTTGTTCTTCTAATGTTAAGTGACAAATTGATTCGGAACCTAAATTATTTATTACAAAATAATTAGTTGTATTTGTTGTGTTGTTTGTATTATTTATTGTATTGTTATTAACAATATTTTGATTATTATTTTTTAATTTAAGAATAGTATTTTCTTCAATAAGTTCTTTTACTTTTTCAGCTAGTGGTTTTTGATTTATTAGTTTACATTTTTGCTCATGTGCCCATTTGGATTGTCTACTGTTACATTTTTTTTCACAGTAACTACATATGTACTTAATTTTATTGTCATCTTCAATTTGTTTATTTACATGTTTTTTCTTGTGTTTATGGAGTCCACTATTTGTTTGGTATTCAGAACCACAAATATTACAAACATATTTTTTTTCCATTATAGTTTTAACAAATATTTCTCTAAATATATTAACGTATTACTGTGTCAATCAAATTATGGAAATTTTTACAGTTTTTAATTAAAAATACAAGTAAATGGTTATACATTAAAAATAAAGTATTTAAATTAAATAACATTTTTTTACATTTAAATATCATCTTCCAAAAACGCAAAATTAACTGGAAATACCGACAAAAAATTTATAAAATGCCAAAACATGTCCACCAAAATATAGTCCCGCGCGCGCGAGACTTTAAATTTACGGAAATCTTTTGGAACACATTAATTATTTGACATTATTTATGTTTATATGTATTATCTTATTAAAATAGTATTAATAATTTATGTTATATATTATTTTAGTTGTATAATACGTAAAAAATAAAACCATTAAATGTCAATTACATATATTTGACAGATTTCCAGGTAGTTTTTACGCTTATGGATGATGAAAATATAATGAATATTTAATTTGCTTATAATAATTATATTTATTTTTAATGTATAATACACGATAGGTAAATATTATTAATAAATAATATTTTTTGGAAATTTTTATTGACAAAAGTTTGGTGTTTTTATTTTTGATAAAATTTTTATAATTCAATTTCATCATTTTTATTTTTGTTATTTTTTTCCTGTAAATCTTGTAGTTTTAAAGATAGTTCATTATATTTAACAAGTAATGGTTTTTTAAATAATAGTTTGCATGTTTTTTCGTGTCGCCATCTACTTTGGTAGTAATCAAAATGTTTATTACAGTATTCACATGTATAGACTTTGTTTTCTTTACATACAGCTAAGATATTTTTATTGTGATATTTGTTGTTGTGTTTCCATAATCCAGACTCAGTGCTATATGTTTTATTGCATTTTTCGCAAGTAAAAGTTTTGCAATTTATGTTTTGATTCTGATTAATGATTGCTTCATTTTGATTCTGATTAATGATTGCTTCATTTTGATTCTGATTAATGATTGCTTCTTTTTGATTTTTTTTGATATGTGAATTTATTTTTTTGTTGAAAATATTTTGCTCGTTTTCGTGTTTTTTAATTAATGATAAAAAAGTATTTTTAATTTCTATTTCATTACCTTCAAATGTTTCATGTCCTGCAACAAGTTTAAATTTTTCATTAAATACTTTTTTAATTTTTTTTTCTAACTCGTAAACATTTGTTTGTTCCATAATACATAAATATCTTGTACCTGTTTTATAGCTAAGACATCTTTTTAGATTTTGTTTATTTGACATACCTATTTTATATCTATTTGATATACCAACAAGTTCAACAGGTTGTACTAAATATATTATTCCTAATTTTGTTTCCATATATTACAAATAATTTATTAAACTTCCTTTAAATAAAAATAAAAAAAAGATAACTTTAATGTATATCAGACAAAATAGAAAACATGTACATTATTAAAATATTAGGGTTTACTAATAATTAATAGATGTATCATCACAATAAATGTTACAAATATTTACGTTATAAAACTTACAACAATTTACTATTAGTACAAAAACGTATTCTTTTATGGGAGAAAACGTATGTATTTTACGGGTTTTATTTCCAAATACAGTATTATTGTATGCTTGTTTAATATTTTCCATAAGCTTTTCCATAAGTTTTTCGACTGCAAATTAAAAGGGTCGCGCGCGAGAAGTATGTTTTTGGGTTGGGAAGTTTCAGACAGTTTTTACGGAAAAAGAATACGTTTTTGGGTAATGTAAAAATAATGGATAATTGTTATTAGTACAAAATATAAATAAAATTAGTTGTATTATACTTATATTTTTTATTTAAAAAAATTAGTTAGTATTGGGTTATAGTATACATACAGACTTGGTTTGTGTTTTTATTTAAAAAAATAGTATTATAAATAGTTAATGGAAAAAACTTATACTTGTCCCATATGCAATATGCAATTTAAGTCTTACAGTGGCTTTTACAAACATAAAAAAATAAAACATTCTGATAACAAAAGTCAAACAGATAAACAACATTTATGCAAATATTGTAATAACCCATACAAAACTAGACAAACTAAATGGTCTCATGAACAAAAATGTAAAAACATTTATAAAACTCCAATAGATGAAAAACTTAAACAACTAACCGATGAAATAGCATTACTTAAAGCAAGATCACCAAGTGTAGTTAATAATACAACAAATAATACAACAAATACAAATAACATTCAATATGTTATTAAGGCACCTGGAACAGAAAGTATTGGACACTTATCATTTGAAAAACAAAGGGAAATTATGAAAAAAGGATTAAATAGTTTAACCTACTTGATTGAATTAACAAACTTTAATAAAGAATTACCAGAAAATCATTCTTATTGTATAACCTCACTAACAGGTCAACATGCATCAGTTATCGATGATAAAACCAATAAAATAATCAAGGCCGATAAAATTGATTTATTTGATAAAATATTAATTTCAACTTTAAAAAATCTAGAAACAATATGTTCAAATAAAAAATTTAATATAGAGGAAAAAAAAGAATATACAGAAAAACTAAACAGCCTTAAAAAAATTTTGTTTCAAAATAGAAAAGGAATGAAAAGATATTATAGAGAAATAAATTTAATTAGTTATAATAATAGAGAGGTTATACTAGAAACATGGGCTTCACTTAAATCTTTAGATAAAATTATTGAATCAGAATCCAATAACAATAAATTAATTGGATTTGATGATTTAATAGACTCGAACAATAGTTCAGATTTAGAATCTGAAGCTGGCGAAAGTACTGATTTTAGTTCTGACGAAGAAACAGACTCGGACACAAATTCTAACTATGGAAAATTAAAATCACATAAATGTGCACAACCAGTAAAAAAAATAGATGAAAATAAAGATGAAGAGTTTGATATTGAACATGTTGAAATAACAATTAAAAACACTAAATACATTGTTGAAGGTGCTAATGTTTATTCAATTGTAAACAATAAAAAAGGAGACTTGTATGGTATATATTTTAATGGCAAAGTTAAAAAAATTCAGAGTCAAAATAAAGATATTGATGTATAAATGATATTTTCCGTGTGTTTTTATTTATTAAAAAAATTGATAAATAAATTCAGTGAAATCCTATTTACAATATCTTCTAATGCGCCAATTCTTAAAACTCGGAAAATTCATTGTAAATACCTCAACAATTAAATATGTTACTGTTGAAGAAGGCAAATTTTATGTAACTTTGTTAACTCCTGAAATTAGCGGGTTTACACTCTTTGGTTCTGGTACATTAGGCACACGCGATGATTATATTACAGTTTGTGCTGAAAAAAATGCTGATTCTTATAAAACACTAAGTGAATGGCTTCAAAGTGTATCCAAGTAATAAATAGGATTAAATTAATTTATCCCTTATGTTATAATGAGTAGTACAGGAAAATCAAACCCAAACAGATTTTACATCACACCTTTTAGGTCACAAGAAGATTGGACCGAAGAAAATTTTAATTTAGTAAAAAGTTCAATTGAAACAGGTAAAATAACTAAACACAATGTATTGAGAACAATTGTTGGAAATCGATCAAAAAAATTAAAAAGACTAGATAATGGAGTTCTTGAACCAGTTTATATATTTGAAATTTTAAGGGAAGAGAAAGATAATGCAAATGCAAGAGAAAATTTAAAAAAAGAAATTAATGATTTTTTTGAAGCCAACAGTGGATTTTTAAAAAAATTCTTTAAAGGTAGTGATTTGATTTTATCCAGTTCAGTTGATAATAAAATTGAGGATTTGTTTAATAATAAAAAAAATTGGTCTGAACTTCCAATAAATCCAGATGAACTTAAATTATTAAACATGTTTAATGTTTCAAATCCAAATTTTATTAAAAAAAAATTAACTGGTAGTAAAAAAAATCCAGAACCAACCCATTATAGACAAGATGATATAACAAGAAAGAGTTTAAAGACAAATATTAATGTGTTTATAAATGCACATGATTCTGAATTTGGAGTTTTTAAGGGAAAATTAGTTGCTTATTTTAAAGGTAAAGCCAAATATGATTATTTTTCAAAACTGTATCAAACTAAATATCCAACTTTAAGTTTTGAAAAAGCAGGACAGGTATTTTTTGATGAACTAACAAAAGCAATAAGTTTGATGGCAAAGGAAAATGAACTGTTTGAGTTATTAATGAAAACAAACCCTGATATAAAAGATTCCATTACATTTAGCGATAAGACTGCAGCTGAACAAGCAGAAAATCACCAATCAAGTGAAAACGCCTTTAAAACAGTGTATGATGATATAGCATTATATTTAGCTGGTCCAACTGAACTAGAACGTGAAGTAAGAAATTATCAAAAATACCTTAAATATAAATCAAAATATCTTGCTTTAAAGTCTCAATTGGACATTTAATAACTAATTAACAAATAATATTTATTAATTGGTTATAAAATAATGACTTAATTTAATCCAAGAAGCTCATCAATTTCATATGTATCTTCTCCACGTTTTTCCATATCTTTCTTTAATTTCATTAGTCTCTTCTTTTCGTTTCTATCTAATTCTTTAGCAGCTTTTTTAACTTCGAGTTTATTACCAAGTGAATCAAATTTTTCTTCTTCGCCGTCCAAGTTAAGTTTTTTGGCATTTTCTTTTTCTTGACGCTTACGTTCTTTTTCAAGCGCTTCAATCATATCATCACCAAAAACTGTCATAACACCAGCTTCAAGTAACCATTTTTCTCTTGTTAATGCTTCATAAAAATCAGCATTATGCGAAATAACCAATACACCACCTTTAAAGTTTTTAATAGCGTCTGATAAGGCAGATGTAGATTCCTTGTCTAAAAAGTTAGTGGGTTCGTCGAAGATAATCACATGTGGATCATGCCAACAAATTGCGCCTAATGCAGTTCTCATCTTCTGACCTCCAGATAATGCAGAAATTTTAGTATGTTGGGCAATATCGGGTTCTAAGGCAAAACGGTCTAAATGTTTTTGAATTTCCCCGGTAGTTAATTTCTTTTGTCCCATCATTGATTCCATTGCAAGTTTTTCATCAAATTCCTTTACCATTTTTTCATATCCCATTTCAATCAACTCAGATTTGGTAAACCATTGGGACATTTCAACAATACCTTCTGATTTTGCATCATATTCGTGTTCGCGCTTACCGGCTCTACGGGCACTAAGTTCTTTAATAATAAAGGTTTTATTGGCTTTTGCTTTAGCTTTGATTTCAGCAATTTCTTCTTCAGACATCTTTAATGCATTTTTAGTAGCTTGAGCTCTATCAGTACCAGTTCTGTATCTCCACATAATATATTCAATTGGTGATTTATCTTCATGCCCTTTAAGAATTGAAGTGACGTTTTGGGGAATATATGCAAGACGCAAGTTAGGGTGTTTTTCAATAATACCTTGGTCAGGTTCTATTTCCCCAACTAATAATTTAACTAGGGTAGTTTTACCGGAACCGTTAACACCACAAATAACTACTCGAGAAGCCATAGAAACTTGGATACTAACATTGGATAATTGGGGTTTAGGGGTGGTCGGATATTGAAAAGAACAATCACGCATTTTAACAACAGCCTTGGTTAATGATTTAACTCCTTCTAAAGGACCAGGTTCAGGAAAACTAAATGCTAACACATCTTGTGAACTGGTTTGGAAATAAAATGCGGCTTCTGGTTTTTGTTTAACAAATTCAGTAACATTACCACGGTAAAATTTTAATTTGAGATTTTCATAGTGAACAATGTTAGTACAAACGTCATCTAAAAATTTAATGTCGTGGGAAATAATTAAACAAGTAGTTGTTTTTAATCCCTTAATATATTCCTTAAGCCATCTGATAGTGCCTTGGTCAATATGATTGGTAGGTTCATCAAGAAGTAATAAAGGGTCTGCACGTAATTTAGCTAAAATAATGTTAACACGTTGAACATTACCACCAGATAAAGTGTATAACGGTGCATTCATCATATGCTCACTAACATTTACTTCAGCCAAATTTTCGATTACTTGTTCTCTGGTAATACCTTTAGCTTGAATTTTTTCATCAGCTAAAATATAATCTAACACAATCATTTCTTGTTTTTCTTCAGGAATATGATGTTCAACAAATGTTGCCTCAATATTAGGAAATTCTGCTAAACTCTTGTTAGCAATAGCTCTCATTAAAGTAGATTTACCGGCACCGTTAGAACCCAAAATACCGTATCTACGACCAATTTTAACTTTAAAAGGGGTTTGGTGTAAAAGCACACGGGTACCATAAGCAAGTGAAAACACACAGTCACATAAGTTTTCTTCATCGTCTTCGGGGTTATGTTCTTCAATATTAATTTCTTTAATAATGGTTTCAGTAATGGCTTCAGTAACTGCAAGCAATTTATCAGCATCTCCGATTAAACTTGCTAAATAAGGGCTGATACATTGGGTCCAAACGTTTCTTGATTTGTTTTCGTGTTTGATTAAGGTCCATACCAAGTCAGCACTATGGGTTACCAATTCATCGGAATCATCAACTCCGTGTGCAGATAGAATTTGTTTGTATTGTTCAACACATTGTTCGTGTGTGTATGATTCTAAAATTTTATTGGTACCTTGGGCATGGACTTTATTTAATACTTCAAGGGAATTTGAACAAACTTGACGAATTTCAGGGTCAGCAATTTCTTCAAAACCTCTAGTTAACACTGGTTGTAAAACACCATAAAATGGTTTAGCATATACTGGATTTTTAAGAAGTTTACATAGAGTTTGAATAACAACGGCAGCTCTTCTTTGATAAACCATTTTTCTTTCTTTCATAGAACGAGTTAACAAGGGAACTAAAAATCCCATGGTTGGAATATCAATATCATTAACGAATGGGGTAGCAATAAGAGCATCTAAGGCTTTTTGGGTATTATCTGCGGGTGCGGTATAGGCGGAAATAACTACTGGAAACAAATGTTTAACATCGACATTTTCAATAGTATTTACAACAATAGCAAATGTTGTCGCAACTTGAGTTTTAACTTGGGGTTTTGGGTCTGTAGATGCTGTAATTAACATAGCCATTATTTCAGGCATGTTTTGGGCAGTGGCTTCGGGATATCTGGTAGCAAATTGTCCAATAACATTTAATGCTAATAATTTAGTGGAAAACTTAATTGATGTTAATCCAGAGTTAATAAGTGGGTATATTTTGTCCCAACAATAAGGATTACAATGGGAAACAACAATATCGGTTAGTTCAATTAATTGGGGTAATTGTTTAAAATCACTTGAAATACCAAAAATATATTCAATATATTGAATAAGATTTGGTTCAAGTTTTGGATCATAAAGTGCAGATAATAAAATTTTCTGTTTGTCGAGGTCAAGGTGAACAATTTTAGTAAATAGTTCATCAAGACCAATTTCAACATCAGAAATAGTTATAGAATTAGATTGAGATAAAGATTGAGATTGAGATTGAGATTGCATTATAAATTCTACAAATTTTCTTTTTAAGTCTGGACAAATTTACCCGATGTGGTTTTGTGAACATAATTGGACTTAAAAACAAGTTTAATTATTTAAATAAAATAATATGCCAGGAGGTTTAATGTCGCTGGTTGCTACTGGGCAAATGGACACACATATTCCAAGAAATGTTGCTCATGAATATATTGCCTATGGTCCCGTACAATTATCTCAAGGAATAACTATTGGAAGAGATGCGGATATAATTGTTCCAGAATATGTAAAATTTAGTTTTGGTCAAGCCAACACAACTAACCCATCTAACCCATCTAACCCATCTAACCCATCTAACCTATCTAACCCAGAAGTCCCAGTTACTATTGATATGTTAAAAGCTCAATTATCCAAACTAAGCTTGTATATGGAAATTGGTACTGTCCGAGTAGCCCATTGGCCTTTATCTTTTTTACTTAATTTATCAGAACCGGAAATTGTTGATTTGGATATTTATGTTAATTTACATTTTGAAAAAATATTTGGAGAAATTAAAATTCTTGGATTACCATATAATGACGTTAGATTTTGCATAGTTAATAATGAACCGGTAAATCCCATCGAATTATTAACAACATGGGAATTGGTTAGTGTGCTAACATATTTAGATAACCCGGAACGTCCAGTTTTAGGTAACCTTAATACTTTACATGAAGAATTTATTCAATATATCTATCAAATGGATGTGAATGTGTCGAATGCCAACTTGGCACAAACTGGGTCTGAATTTAAAATTCTTTTACCTTTTGAGGGTCCAAATAAAGGAATTTTTATTGAATGTGATAACCCGACAAATATCCAAGAAATTAATTTATACTTGAATGGTCAGGAAAGATTTCATTTGAACAAGTTCTTAATTAAATCAAAATGTAAAACCATATCACCCAGAATGATTTATTTTCCATTTAGTTTCCACGAAAATTATCTTGATAGGTCGCCCCAATCATTTGTTGGTTCAACTAATTATTCTCGTATTGATACTGTAAGATTACAAGTTAAATTTAACCCAAACACTCCAACCAACCAAATTAAAATTTTTGGGTTAAGTGCAAACATTTATAGACAAACATCTGGAATGGGTGGATTGGCATATGTAACAGGTGATGCATATACAAAGAGATATTTACAAACAAATTATACACAACAACCCTTATCATCTGCACAAATGTATCAGCTTGCTAAAGTTGTATTTAAACTACAAGGATTTAAATTAATTGTAGAACCCGACCGTAAATTCTGCCCGATATCATTTGAAGAAATTCCAACTGATGCACAATATTCTACGTGTACCACGTGTAAAAACAACTATTGTGTTGACATTTTAACAACTTGGTTAGACAAAAAACAACCAAATCAAAGGTCTTGTCCAATGTGTAAAACCAAATGGGATAACTGGGATTCGTATATTAATCAATTGGAACCAATTGCCCATCCTAATAATCCCCCTGCAGAACTGTCTGCAAATACTGATACTGATTTAAATTATAACTCATTAATTACACATTTAACAAATTCCCTTGTAAATGCAAATATTTCTGGGTTTAATGGTAGTGTTAGTGTTAGCTTAAGCAATAGTAACCAAGAACTTGTTGTTTAGTATCCAATAAAATTATTAAATTAGTTTATTGGATAATATTATATATTTGCTGTAATAATTTCAAGTTGTACTAATTTTGCCTTTACCTGTTTTTCCGATTTAACAAAAACGGGTTTAGTATTTACATCTGCAATACCAACTAGATTTTTAGGTATTTTATTAACATTATATGTAATAGCTTTAGATTCAGTATCAGCTAATTCGACCCATTTTCCGGATTTAATAGTCCAAATATTACCATTTATACCAATCTTATAATGCCCTTGTTTGTAAAAACTTGCACTAACCCCCGGGGATTTTCTTTCTTTATCAGTTCTTATTTTAAGCTTGGACCAAACCTTTTTGATGTTTGACCCAACTTTATCACTAACCAATGGACTTGAACATAATTCCTCATTATTTTGAGAAAGTGCTAGTAAAAAATTAAAATTTTGGTCCCAATACTTTTCAATCGGTCCGTAGTTTATGAATTGGAAAAGTTTTGAATCTGTTCTATCCACATTTAAAATTGGCAATAACGAATAATTTAATTTTACCTTAAATGTTTTCAATATATATTTCCAACAATCCGAGTGAACAAATACCCCATAATTTAATAACTGGTCTGAACTAACTGTTTCGTGGTAATACAAATTACCTTTAGAATCACGAAATCCAATATTACAATCAACTTCTTTACATCCGTGGATAATTTTATTGTCTGCACTTAAGAAAGTACATTTGGATAACCACTTTGTTTGTGTTTTTAGTTGTTTTAGTTTACTATTAAATTTTATTGAATTTAAATTGTAGCTTGAATAAACCGGACCAAAATGTTCAATAAACCATTTATACTTTTTATTTTTAGCAACTTTTTTATAAAATTCAATTGAATCAGATAATTCTAATTCAATATCTTTGCTTATTGGATGACATGTGTTCCCGCATAAAAAACAAAATATATCCCAACATCCCATTATATTGGATTATAATAAAAAATACAAATTGTAAATTTTTTTATTTAAACTATAATAACAAATTATAATTTGAATAAAATAACAAGCGGTTCTATCAGGGATCGAACCTGAGACCTAACGGTTAACAGCCGTTCGCTCTACCTACTGAGCTATAGAACCCGGTCTGTCAGCTGGAGTGTTTGGCCAACCAACAGATTATATTAAAAACAACAAAAAATTAAATTTTCCTCAAAGGGAACCAACATATTAAATCCATTTGCAATTATTGAGATTTGAACTCAATTGATATTTAACCATAAAAATTATAATTGCTTGATGACTTAAGTTTGCTTTTGCTATTGGTATTACAAACTCAAATCAAGTTTTTTCCTCAAATAATATAAGCAAGCTTATAGTTTCGGGAACAGTCTTTCAGTTAACATATTATGTTAACAAAACTTTAAATCTCTTAGTGTATCTAAAACACACCGCATATGATTTAAAGGAGGGAGTTAGGATTGTAGGTTGCCCCAAAAATACATTTATATTAAGATACCGATGTACTAAAACACCAGACTTTAAATATAAACCCGTGCGAACACGACTAACCATATACTCAAACTGATATGGGTTAGATATCAGGAAATATGGGAGATAAATCAATATCTCACTTAACCCTCTAATACTTTAAACTAGATATTTTTTTTCAATTTGAAACGCACAGGGTTTTTTAACCAGTATTTCATTACTCAGTATTTTATTAAATTAAATTAGCTAATTTATAAATTAATTTGTTTTTCATAAATTTTAATTTTATCTTCAAAGTCCTGGGTGTTTTTCCCAGTTTTAGTTTCCACTATTTTTTTAACAAATTTCTTGGGTATTTTAAATCTTATATTATCTGGAATATTAGATAATTTAAGTTTGTTTTCAATTAAATATTTTTTCCATTGCCATATATCGTTATTTAAAAATAATTCCTGTTGTTTTTCCTTGTTGTTTTTATCTAAGAGTTTCACTTCTGTTAAATAATTATATTTAATATCTGATGCAGCTCTCTCTGGTGTATTTCCAGGTTTAAATATAATGGGATAAAACTGTTCAGTCATATCAACTAATTCTGACTCGCAACAATTATCACAATTACCACAAGTGTAAAAACTAAAAGGTTCATTAAAGTAGTCCAGAATAAATCTGCGCCTACATGTGTTTGTAAAAACTAACTTACTTACTTTATTTAAGTTGTTTTCCTTTGCTCGTGCTAATGCAGGATATTTTTGTTTAATATCTTTTAGCATATGTTTAGCAATTATTAAATTGGTATATTCAAAATATAAAATTGTTTCGGCTGGTTTTCCATCTCTTCCTGCTCGTCCAATTTGTTGATAATATTCTTCAACAGATGATGGTGAACCAAATATAATTACAACACGAACAGTTTGGTCTATACCCATTCCAAATGCAATTGTACTTATAATAACTTTAATGTCTCCTTCTGAAAATTTTGATTGAATTGATTCTCTAAGACCTTTTGATAAACCAGCATGATATGCTTCACAGCAACCCTTTCTTAACTTATTTAATTGAGTTGCAAGTTCTTCACAATCTTTTCTTGAGTTAGCATAAATAATAATTTTTTCTCCGGGATATTTTTCCATATATTCCATAACAATTGTTTCTTTTTCTTTGGTTTTAGTAATTATTTTAACACTTCGCGGTCTTTTTTCTTCAATTTGTATAGTAGGCATTTCAGATATGGCCAAATACAAATTTGCCCGGTCAAAACTGGCACGAACCAAAACCGGATTAGACAAATGAAGAAATTTACCAATATCTTGACAAACTGTATCAGTTGCTGTTGCTGTTACTGCTAAAATTGGTATTTGAGGAAACGATTCACGGAATAATTTAATTTTAGTATATTCTGGGCGAAAATCTTGACCCCAAACACTGATACAATGAGATTCATCAACTGCTAAAAATCCTAATTGGTCTGATTCCACAAGTGTGTTTGCTAATTCTAGACCATCGCCTTTAATTAAATATTCAGGACTCATATACACAATTTTAATGGTCCCATCAATAACTTGGAAAACTTCCTGGTCTTTATTTTTATTATTTCCATGTAATGCAGCACATGGTATGTCCATTTGAATAAGTTTTTCCTTTTGGTCATCCATTAGTGAAATTAATGGGCTAATAATAAACATTGTTTTTTTAGTAACAAGTGGAGGTAACAAATAGCACAGGGATTTACCATATCCAGTAGGAAGTAACCCAATAACATCATTACCTAATAGTAATTCATTAATTACCTCAAATTGTTTTTCTTTAAGTTCTGGAATTTTCCAATATTTTTTAAGAAGTTTCTTTGCCTTATCTGTCCATAACATTTTAATTTGATAATTAGTTAAAAATACAAGTTAAATTAACTAATTTTCAATTATTTAATAAATGATTAGGTATCGATTACCCGAACCGGCTGTTTGGTTTAATTTGGTTGGTTTAATTGGATGAAATAGTTGTACACTTGTTTTATTTTGTTTTACTGTTTCATAATATTCACTATTCCAGACAAATGCTGATGCTCTTGATTTGTTTTTATACCAATTTAAAATTACTTTTTCTTCAGCTTCTTTTATAAAAGCATCCATGTTTTCATATTTTGCAATTAAAGAACTGTGTTCTGGTAGTATTTTTTCCATTTGCGAAAACATATAAACTAACACACATGTTAAATAAGTATTTTCTAACTGTTGAAAGTTTTGTCCAGTTAAAATATAATTTAAAATTGGTGTTTTACTTAATTTTTTAATTAAATTTTTGTTTTTATTATAAAGTTCTATTTGTGAAGCATTAATTAATGAAAAATTATTAACTGATAATAAAACATGTGATTCGGAAAATTCAGGTGCCATATGTGACGGAATTACTAACACAGCTGGAATATTTTCAAATAGTACAAACATTATTCCTGTTGTACTTTCAATAAAATTGTTATTGTTACCTTGATATATAATGTTTGGCATAATATACACAAATTCATCGGTTGTCAATGTTAAATTTTTTAAAATTTCTTCATTAGAAAAATCAACAAAATCCCATGTAAAATATTCAACTTTGATTTTAGGTAGTTGTAAGAATTTTTGTTTAGATATTACAATATCAACATTATGAGATTTTGCCTTTGCTTTTTCAGACTCTTTTTCTGTTTCCATCGACTTGATAGTTTCTGATAATTCAGAATCAATAGAATAAACTAGTTTTTCTAATTTTTCCGGTAAATTAATTTGCCTAACCAGTTGATTCAATTCTGGTTTAGTTAATTCTTCTTGACTTAGAATTCCTTTTAAACTTTCTGACATCACAGTTGAAATATCATTAATATAATAGTATTTTATTTGTTCCTTATAATTATCCTTAAAAATTTTATTTGAAATTCTTGCTTTTCTAATTTCAGATTTTAATGTTTGATATGCAAGCAAGTCAGCTTTATTGGCTTTTTGTTCTTTATCATTGGTTTTTAACAATCGATACAAATGTTCTTGAGTTAAGTTTTCAGTCACATTATCATTACACACATAAACCAAGTCAACCCGATGACCTTGATTTAGTTTTCTTAAGCGGAAAACAGCTTGGGCTACATTGGTATAGGTTGATTTTGCATTTAAAGTACACAAGCCTTTTATTTCTGGTAAATAATCCTGCCTAATGTCAACACCAATAACATGTCCCTGAGAATAATATATAAATGGATTTGAGTATTGAACTCCTGAATCGTACGGGATTTTTTCCCCATGAGCTAAAACAAATTTTTCATCAGTTTCTGTCATATAAATAATTTCCCTTAACTCATTAAATAATTTGCTAAATACATGTGCAACATCTTCGTTGGGAATATTTTTAAAAACACCAAGTTGGTCTATAAATGCTCCATATTCTATTAAGTTAATTCCTTGGAGTTTTAATAGCTGGACTAGATTATCAACAGGACTTGAACCGTGAAACTTGTCCAACCCATCTATTTTAGCGCGATCAATTGTCCAAACATTTGCATTTGCAATTGCATAAGCAACATTAACCAATTCATCGGAATCCCCACGAATATTAACAAATTTATTAGTCGCACGTGGGAATTCAGGTAAATCAACATTTACTGTTCCAGAATATCCAATTTTATAAATTTGGTCAATGTTTAAAATATCAACAAATGAGGTATTAAATTGTTCTTGAGGTAATAAGAATGTTTTAAATATTTCAGTAAAGAACATATCAAATATTGTACTAATAATCGCAGGATCTGAACTAACATAGTCATTTACAAACTTTTGAACTTGGGACAATGGTTTTGAAACTTTAAAAATTTCTTCCCATAAATCATTATCACAAATATATTTAACAATTAATTTCGATAGTCCTGGTCTAGCATATATTCTATAATAATAAACAGTTAAAAACACAGTAAGTACAGAAGATGAAAATGTAGAATTTGGTATTGGTTTATCTTTATTAACAAATGGTACTGCATAATATTTATTAGTATCAATACCCCAGTGAATATTTTCAATAAATGTATTTGATACAATAGTTCCATATATTTTTTTAATTTCTTTTAAAATATTGGAAATTACTGAATCTGAATATGTAGTTTCTAATTTAGATTTAATTTCGCCAATTTCTATTTGTTCCAAAGATTTTAATTCCATAAGTTTAACAATTTGATAGATAATTTTAAATATCGGGGTTACTGAAAGGGTTTTATTTTCAACAATATTAAAGTTACTTTTTCCCGGGTCTAATAATGAATCAAATTCATCAATTATGAAAACCAAGTCGGTATTTTTTGTTAAATTTGCAAATTCCCCATTTAAAAAATCCAATTTGATTTCGGAATCAGATTTAATTATTATTTGGTTTTCAATTGAAAAAACTTGACCATATTGATTAATTAGCGCTTTGGTATCGGGAACTAAATGTTCAGGCACAATTATATAGGAGGTTTTCGCATGAATCAAAGTAAAATATGCAGTTAAAATAGGAGACATTACAGATGATTTTCCCTTACCCATCATAAAATGATGTAATGGATATATAAAATCACGGCCCCCGGTTTGGTTAAATTTAATAATTGAAGTTTCTTGACCTGTGTATGTTCTATCAGTATTTGCGTAAACTTGTCCTGTATAATTTTCAATAATATCAAGGTATCTGGTTTGTTGTTCTTGTAATAATTCATTTCCACTAATTGTTTCAAAAACTAACTCAAAGTTATATTTAAAATTTTTAGTACGGGATTTTAAAAGCCCATTTAAAATTTTTATTTGGGAACAAAAGTTATCTTCATTATTAATTTGTTTTAAAAGTGACCCAATAATATTTCCAATACGAATTTTAACCAAATAATTCGCGTGGGTTTGACCGAATAAGTCACCAACATTAACTTTTAAATAATAACCCATATATTCACTTATTGACTTTTGAACTTGGTTTTGTAAAGCTTGTAAATATTTTAATGTTTCAGGAACATTAGAATCAACAATACGACAAAATTGAATTTTATTTATTAAATCGGCATAAATGTTTTCTTCTGAACCTGCTTCTGATAACCCAATAAGATTTTTAACTTTTTCTAATCCTGATAAATTATTGCTTAGGGTTATCACGCCCTGATTATTAATATCTGGTGTTATTAGTTTAACCATATCTGTGGAAGTTGGTTTGATTACCCCAGTTAAAAACTGTTGCTTGTTAAAATTAAATATCCCATATAATTTCTCATTTACACAATATCCAGATGTTTGGTCTAACCGAGTAAATAGTAAATTTAAGGGCCTAACATGATAATCCATACATAGTTTCATAAATTTAATCCATGTGTCTGGACCAGTTATTTTAGGATATAACATATTGTTTTCATTAATTGTAAATTCAATTAGTTCATGTGTACTTGTTTTGCAAAAAGGTTCAAAATTTTTAGATCTAAATTCTAATTGGGAAAAATAAATTAGTTGAAACAAATTATTGTTTTGATAAATTAAATGGTTGCATGTGAGTGGTATCGAATATTTAAATGGATAATTAATTTCAGAAAAACGTAAACATTTGTTTCCATTAACATAAATTGATTCAATGTAAAAGTCCTTATCTGTTTTTACCAAATCAACTTTAAATATATGTTTGGTATTAATAATAATAATGTGTTCAAGTATTTCAGATTTGGAATACAATATAACAGATGAGTTATCAACATTAAAATAATTTGTAAACATTGGTTTATCATATAATTGAACATATTCATAATTCCCAATAAATAATTTTTTTTGGTTAGTAGATTGTTCAATTCGTGTCATCGGATAGTATTTTAGTAATCGTGTTTTTATTATTTTTAAAGTATCATATTCAAGATTTTTATAATTGGTAACAATAAATTCATCAAAATTATTTGGATTTGATTTAAATGTGCTTTTGATTAAATTAAAAAAATCCAAATAGTTATTATTTCGCGCACTAAAATTTAACAAGTTAATTGAGTTATTATCTTCTGGTAAAATCAATTCGCTACCATACATTAACAAGTGCAAATTCGTTAAAATTGCAAATTCCCAGTTTTTATTAGGTGTTTTTATCGAATTGATTTGAACAAATTTTTTTCCATAAAATCTAATAAAGTTTTCTCTGTATTTGATATTTTTTGGTTTTAATAGATCATGAATGTGAATTCTAATAAACGAATCAATTGACATGATTTCATCTGATTTTGAGTTTTTATAAATAAGTTCTGGATTCTCATAATAAAATTGTTTTGACTTGGTAAAAGTTTCATAAGTTTTTAATATATTTGCATTGATATTTGCATAAGGTATTGAAAACCAATTAATTGAATATTTTTTTAAATAATTTGATTGAATTTCTATTGGGCTTATTCGTTCTTTAAAAACTGGATCATTTAAAGTTTCGCGAACATTTATGCTAATATACTCTGAATCAATACCAATTAGATATGATAACAGTTTATTAAAACCAATAATGATTTTTTGAATTAGTTCGTAATACATCATGTCAATTGTTTTTGAAATACTTGATATAAAATTTTGAATATCTATTAGACAAAATGCAAAAATATTTACCCTAGATAAAAAATTACTTAACTGGATAATTTCATTAGTGTCATCTGTACTTTCTAATAAAAATGTTGCAAAAGGAAAAAACTGGTATGTATAAGAGTCAGTATTAGAATCAAATGTTTTTTCGAAAAGTTTAAATAATCTCAATAGTTTGTCATCGCACAAATATTGATATGACATAGATGGTATTGTTTTACGTAGATTTTCATTTTTATACAATTCAAATAAATCACCTTTTGTTAAAATGTCTAATGCCCCAGTTACTGTGAAGGGACCAGAAAAGAATTTAGTGTTAGTTGTTTTTCCACTTTTAAAAATATTAAAATAATTCATTATCAACGTATTAGTTAATCTTACTTGGTCGGTTCTAATTGTATAATTTGATAAAATTACATCAACTAAAACCTTGTTTAGCTGGGTACCATTTGAAATACCAAGAGGATTTGTTTTTGGTAAACTAACTTGATTAACATAAACACATGCATTCCAATTTAAAGTAGTAAATTGAATTGGTTCATTACTTATTTCTTTCCATCTTTGAACTGAAGGTGAAACACCAAATGGTGTTGAATATATATAATCAACAGTTTCTTCCAATTTATTTTTTTCTAACAACCCAATATCACATAGTTTTGCAAATAATTTTCTCCATTTAATACCAACTAAACCAAAATGTTCTTGTATTGATATTTTAGCGTAAAATATATTTTCCACATACTGTAAAAATTGTGTGTTTAGTTCTTTTATCAGGTTAATATATGATTCCACATTATTTAAATAATATATTGAATATAATAATATCGACCAATAAAAACTGAACCAAGTACACGAACCACTTTCTTGTGGAGTAATAAATAATTTTTTGTTTGAACCATTTGAACCAAAACCAACCTTAAAAAGCATTTTATCTAGTACAATTGGATTAATTTGATTAGGTTGGTCAGGTTGGATTTGTTCAATCGGACTAATTAGGCCAGTATGAACTTGAGATATCAATTCTAATATTTTTCCGTCAAGTTGGTAATTGATTTTATCTGGTAAAAATTCACTTAACATTCTTACATATAATTTTGTAAATGAGCCTACCTTGTCTTGTTCTAAAATGTTTATTTTATCTATTTTAATGTCAGTCCATTCATTTTTTTTTATATAAAATATTTTATTATTATTATCTCCTATTAATTCTTCATTAGTATATAGTGTAAGAAGAGGTAATTCAGATATAGACTTTAAAGTATATTTACCAAAAGTAATTAACCCAGTATCTGGTGATTGTGAAATAATTAATCCTAATAAAGAAATAAAATTAGAATAGATGGGATAGCCTTTTCCTACACTATCAATACTGTATATTTCCTTGTTCGTTGATAATTTATTTGTTTTGTAAATATCAATAAGAGTATTGTATACATCTCCAAAATATAACATACAAATAAGTTTTTTAAAGCTATCTATTAATTTGTTTTTATCCATGATATCCCCACATACAAGATAACTTTGACATGGTTCATAGTATTTTGATTTAGTTTCGGTGTCAGTAAACTGTTCTGTTTGTTCAATTCCTTCGCCAGAGTTAACTATGTGTAAAAACAATTGATTATTTTTAATAAATGTGACTATACAAATTGCATGTAATTCATCACCAGTTTGAAAAATATTAAATTTAAATAAATTAACCAATTCATCCAATTTGTCTGAAATTTCACAATATTCTGACAACTTATAAATGTTATTGTCAAAACCCACTTTTTCAAACGGACTAATAGATATTAAACTTGTATTTTCATCTAAAAACAAACATAAAAATTGTTTGGTTTCAAAGTTATAAAATTCAATACCTGATTTGTATTTACCATTCGAAAGAGAAAAGTTGTCAAATCTACTAAACCAAATATTTTTAGTGGCTAAAACTTGAGCTAGTTTATTTGTAATAAATTTCCGGGTGTTTTTTAATGTGTTTCCAAAAGTTGGATTAATAAATCCATCTAACCAATGGAAAAAAACTGGTATGTGTTCAACCAATAAATCAGATAAAGTTTGTACCATATTATTAATATCTAAGAATTAATTTTTAATTAAAAATAAACTATTAATTAAAAATTTACTAAAATAAAAAAGCCAATTTAAATCTTTGATTCTAATATTTTATTTTCTATATTTAACTCCTTAATTTTATTTTCCATTTGTTTTACTTCACTTGTTTTATCTGCAAATTTTTTTGTGAGTTTATTGTATTCTTTCGATTTGGCAAGTAGTTTTTTTTCTTTTTCAATTGATTGTTCAATAAGTGTAATTTTTTCTCTTATGTTGTCTTTAAACTTTTGTCTTTGTTTCTTGTCCATTCCATCAGTTTTTTTGTTTTCTTCTTTCAAATCAGCAATTTCTTTTTCTAAATTTCTGATTGGCTTTGTTAATTTTCTAATTTTTTTATTTAAATCTGTTATTTTTTCATTAGCTTTTATAATTTCTTGAGTTTGCTGGGAAATTAGATTGTTATTTTTTATTATTTCCAAGTTTATATATTCTACTTGATTTTTATGACATAGTTTGATATTGCCAGCATCAAAAAAGATTTGTTTGTTTTCATTACAGTTTGTGTGATTTTGATATTCTATTTTATATTTGTTACAAATATCTAATAACTTGTTTTCTGCAAGTTGTGTTTGACTTTGTATGTTTGATTTAAATTTACTTTTATTGTTCTCACATTCTTTTTCAAGGTTTTGATTAAATTCATTAAATTTACTAACGTTAATATTACATTTATATTCTTCATCAGTTCTTATAAATGGGTCTAATGTTTCCAGTTCTGTAACATGTGGGATTATTATTTGTCTTAAGTATTTATTAGAAGACCATATTTTTAATAAACCATTAAAGTCCGAATATAATGTTTGATTGTTATTTAGTATTTTTAAAATTTCAACATGAGGTGCTAATTTATTAGTTAAGTTAGTAAGAATAATAAACAATACAAATGCATTTTTAATGTCAGATGGTTGTGTATAATTATTCTGTTTTGTTAAATAAAAATCTATTCCGGTGTGAATAAATTTAACTAATTCATTTTGACTTAGTTTATCAATCAATTCTTTTAATTTTATAAATTTTGTAAACATGTTATGGTTTAATAATGAAAGGTCTTTAATATTTAATAATACATATTCAAATCCAAAAATAGGACCCATGTATCCAGGAACTAATAAAAGTTTTTCCATTTCTGGAATTAAAACCCAAAGTAATCCTGAATTATTTTTTTCAAATGTAAAGCCATTAAAATGTGTACATATGTTAGGCACACAACTTACAATTTTATTAATTGGATAGGTAATACGATTAAATATGTCTTTGTTTCTTAAATTACAAAAATAGTATTGAATATAATCCCATTCTAAAGTTGGAATATTATATTGGTTTTCATTAAAAATAGTATTGCTAACTTCTTTTACCTTAACAACTTCTTTTTCACTTTCTTTTTCAATGGTTATATTTGAACAGTCCGAGTCAATTGAAAAAACTAATTTTTTTAGTATTTCCACATTATTAATTTTGCTAAACAACCTGTCAAAATTTATACCTATGGGTTTAACAATTCCATCTAAATATTTTATACCTGTTGTGGGAAATTCATCTATGAAATAATATTTAATTTTTTCTTTGTAAATTTTGTTAAATTGTTTAAGGTCTCCAGTATTTTTTGCTGTTAGTATTTTTTCTATATTATAAGGTTTACTCTGACTTTCCTGGTCTTTAATAAAACCGTTAAAAATAACTAATGATTTGTCTAACATTTTTTTTGTTTCCTCTTTTCTAATTTCAGATTTTAAAGTTTGAAATGCAAGTAAATTTGACTTGTCTGTTTTTTGTTTTTCTTCATTGCATCTAATAATTTCACAAATATCAACACTTGTTAAAATTTCATTTTCATTACCCACATATAGGATATCGACCGTGTGTCCTAAATTAAGCTTTCTTAATCTAAATACTGCTTGAGCAACATTAGTATAAATGGATTTGGAATTAATTGTTACTAATCCTTTCATTTTAGGTAAATAGTCCTGTCTAATATCAACTCCAATAACATGGCCCTGTGAATAATAAATAAATGGTTTTAAATATTTTTTACCTGAATAATAATTTGATTCATCATGTGTACCGGACAAAACGTATTTTTTGTCTGTTTCTGACATAAAAATAATATCCCTTGAAAAGTTAAAAAACTCTTGAAAACATTTAGCAACTTCTTTATTAATAATATTTTTAAAAATTCCGGCTTGATCTATAAATGCGTCATACTCTTTTAAATTTAACTTTTCGTTCAATTTCCTAATATAATCTAAACAAAGATGGTTTCCAATTTGATTAACTGTAAATGTTGTTCCATTAACTAAAGCATAAAGCACATTAACTGATTCATCTGGATCAACGATAATTTTTGACATTTCAAAAATATTGTCTGTACGTAAAAACTTTGGTAACTCTAAATTAACTGTTCCAGAATAACCTATTTTATATATTGAATCAATATTTATTATATCAACAAATGAAACATTTATTTGCTCTCGAGCAAGAGTAAGGGAATAAAAAATTTCATCAAAAACCACTGAAAATATTTCAGTTTTAATTTCAGGGTTATCATTTATTAATTTAATTACTAATTCTCTTGTATTTCCAACTGGTTCATTTGTTTTAAATATTTTACTAAATAATTTTTTCTCAATGATACATTTAATTATAAGTTCAGTTACTTGTAATTTATTTAAAATCACATAATAATATAAAGTTAAAAATATAGTTATTACACATGAGCTAAAATTTGAATTGGCAATTGGTTTATCTTTATTTAAATAAGGAACTGCTAAAAAATTATCTCTACTTATACCCCAATTAATATTTTCAACAAATGTATCTGCTTGAATATTTTTATAAATTTGATTAATATCTTTAATTATATTTATTGCTGACGTCTCAGTAATTATACCTTTTGAATCAAATGGTTTTAAGTTTTCTGCATCAGATGGATTAAATTCTTTAAGATTTGATTCACTCATCGAATACACAATTTTTTTAATAAATTCATACAAGTGTTTTGTGTCTATTGGTTTGTTTTCGACAATATTATAATTTGATTTAGTTGGGTCAAGCAGTGAGTCAAATTCATCAATAATAAAAACTTTATTGGCATTAGTTTCTGGGTCTAAAAAATGTCCTGATAAAAACAAATTTTTAATTTCAGAACCAGAAAAAACAGTATTAGTTTTATCATCTTCACTTTTAATACAAAACAATAATTTATATTCATCCATGTTATTTTTAGTTTCTAAAACTAAATGTTCTGGTACAATAATATAGGGAGTTTTATTGGCAATTAACGAAAAATATAACATTAACATTGGTGTCATTATTGCAGATTTTCCCTTACCCATCATAAAATGATGTAATGGATAAATATGTCCACCAGTTTGGTAATAATTAATAATGTCAGTTTTATAATTAGAATAAATTTTTGCTACTTTATTTTCTTCAATTCCATTGTAGTTTTCAATAATACTATTAAAACGATTTTGTTGCTCTTCTAATAATTCATTTCCAACAAATGTTTCAAAAACAATTGGAAAATTATAATTGTAGTTATTTGTTCTTGTTTTTAATAATTCCCTTAAAATTTTTAATTGAGAACAAAATTGTTGTTCATCCTCAATAAGGTTCAATAACATGTTAACAATGTTTGATGTTTTAACTAATTGCAAATAATTATAATGTTCTGAACTTAAAATAAAATGAATGTTTTCCTGTGAATACAATTTGGAAATCACACTTATTTTTTCCAATACACATAACTTTAATTTTTCAAGGTGTTCTATTGTTTTTGCAATGTTATTTTCTACAACGCGACAGAATTCTGTTTTATTAATTAATTTTTTAATGGATTCATCAAACTTACTATTAGTTAAATCTAGTAGTTTTATTAATTTATCTATTCCTGTGTTTGACGACTCCTTTCCAGTTGTTATTACCGCTAAGTCAGGTTCAGAAACTTGGTTTAATAATTGAACCAGGTCTACTGGTTTAGCTTGAATATTACCCGTTAAAAATTCCCGTTTATCCCAATTGTATTTTTTGTCAATTTTATTATTTGGTTTACATGTTAATTCATATTCATCATTAGTAAAAATAATATTTAATGGTCGTACTTGATAGTTTTCACATAAACGTTTAAATATATTAAAATGCCCAATTCTTGGATATAACATATTATTTTCATTTATTGGAATTTCAATAATTTGTGGTTCTAATTTGTTTTCAAATAAGAGTTTATCATTCTTTGTAATTTGATAATTACTTGCAAAGTATAAAACATTATATGATGTTCCAGACTCGTAAATCAAGTGGTTGCAACTTAATGGAATTACATATTTAAATGGATATTTTATTTCAGAATTTTTTACACATATAGATTCATCAATCTTTATATTGGTAATCTCCAATTTTTTATCATAGTTGTTATTATTATACAAACCAGTTATTTTGATAACATGTGTACCCCTAATAAAAATTATTTCACACAAGTTTTTTTCATCTATTCGATAAACAACTGGTTGTTTAGAATTTGTTAATTCAGATGAACTTGTATTGAACCATTCGATGAAATTAAAATTGTTTGGATCTGCTAAATCATATTGTAATCCATTAATCTTTAAAATATTTCCAGAAACAACAGTTTGTGGATAAATATGTTCAATATCTTCTTTAAATTTATTAATTTTAGATTTTGTTAAATCTCTAAAATTATTTGCTAAAAAAGTTGGAAAATCATGTGGGCCTTTTTCAATATATAAGTTATAAATTTGTCGATAAAAAAATTCGTATTTGATTGTTCCATAATTGTATTTTAAAAATATATTTTCAGTGTCAAAAGTTGCAAATTTGTGTTTGTCTTTCTTGTTAATAGTACTTGTATCAACATCCGTCAGAAAAATTAATAAGTATAAATTTCCTATTGTGTTTTCAAGAAAAATTTTGTAATTTGGTAAACTGACATAAGACACAAATTTTTTCCCAAAATACAAAATAAGTTTTTTTCTCAAATCAAAATTATTTGCTATATGTTTAATGTGTATTTTAATAAAAATATCTTGTGAAACATTGTCAGAATCAGAATAATTTGAGTAAATAAATTGGGGGTTATTAAAATAATAGTCTCTTTCTTTAATAAAATCATCATATGTATTATTTTTTCGTATGTTGTCAAATTCAATAGTATTAAATTCGT
>JACCDW011819620.1_pt1 | contig 36221 bp, 47 predicted proteins | sample 7449781 | NCBI WGS metagenome assembly JACCDW01 (sample SAMN15323449, study PRJNA562643) | freshwater metagenome | isolation source: river surface water | place: USA:Blue River Watershed | collected 2017-08-18
GTGTATGCTGCTCTATAGGAATCAAGACCCTGAAGAATTAGATCGGGGATAACTAAAGTTTGATTAGATAACTTAAACTGACTTAAAAAAGTAGCTAGTTGTTTTGACTTAATTACTAGCTTATAGCAGTTATCGTTCTCTTGGGGTTCACGTAATTTTGTATGAACACCAAACTGCTTAATAATACTGTCAATTTTTTCTACTACTTGTGGTAAATCGGGAGCTATTGCAAAGCTGATATTTCCTTCTGAAGATGTTAGTCTAACATAACCATTTCCATGTAAGAAACCTAGCAAATAAGCGATATCATCACTCATATCCGGTATGGTTATTGCTTTGCAGGTTGTACTATGTTCAGGATAAATGTAGTTAAATTCTGGAAGTTTAGTTTCTGTACCTGGAATAGTGTTTTTAACAAATACCATCCTGTCACCAATTTGTATATCCTTAGCTTGCTTCCAGATATAGTTACCTTGAGTGTCAGAAATGATCGCTATTTTGTGTTTATCTGTACATTCAAAGATACCTGCTTGCGTTGTAATTTGGGATATTGGTTGACTACCTTGATAAACAAAGTCAGTCACTTGATGATAGCCTTTTGATGTGGCTACTATGTCACCCACTTTGACTTTCTCAATTGGTACTAAACCGTTTTGAAGGTGAACTAATGTACCTTTAGGTAAGCAGCGACGTACACCTCCTGCCATTACGTTATAACCTAGAGCATTTATGATATCTAAGCAGTCAACAGAGGCTAAAACACCTGAACATCTTTGAAGAACATATGAAATATTATTAAACATTTCTAATAATGTTCTATGTCCACTAGCACGTCCGCCAAAAGTTTTTATAGGCGTTCCCTGTGGACGTATCGGATCATAATTAATGTAGATTTTTTCTACATTTTTATTAGTTAAGGCTTTTAAGAATATTCTCAAAGCATTACACCAATCTTCTTTACTATCCCCAATTTGTAATCTAACTATCTTGTGGTTATCATCTAGGTGTCTAACAAACTCATTATCAGATTTAATTATTTCTGAAGGTTCTACAAAATCGGTGTAGGTTGTTAAGAACTGCGGACTACTTTCTGAATCTGTGATATTAACAAAAGTACCATCAAGTCTCTTTTGATAGTTGTAGTCTTCATGAATTACATGGACTTTTGCATTAAATTCTGGTAGTTGAGAAATATATTTTTGCTCAACACTAAAACCAGTACCCGCACCAATTAACAACCAATAGAAAATCTCACTAAACGCGCTTAAACTGTCTACAGTTTTAAATGTACAGTTCCAATTACTGGATGAATCTTTTTCCGTCTGTGGTGATCCTGCTGTCCATAGACTTCTACCCGCAGGAAAACCCTGCAAGTTAAACATCATTTCAAATAGTGCTTTAGCCTCTGTACACTTATCTTCTAATGGTGTTACAGTGTCTAAGCTTAGGCTATACTCAATATTTCTTAATATTGTCTCTTGCCAAATTTCCCGTCGTTTTAGTTCATTAATGAAGCGACTGTAAGTTCTTATGTAGATGATTGCACCTAACTCACCAAAGGGTGGTTTCCTATCTATATATTTTTTATAGAAATCCCAGTTAATATACTGGGGATTAACTAAGTCAAAGTAAGCACGATACTGATTTAGAGAAAATTTAACTACTGGCATACTACGGATAGTTTAAAATATTTTACATTTACTATTAAAACACTTTTTTGTGTTTTATGCCTAGATAGCTAAACATCTAATTAATACATCTACCCTTAGAAATATTGTAATCAGATGATCTATCTATTATTACTTATATTATAGATAGTATTACTATATATTACAAATGTAACTATAGTCATTTTATAAAAAGTAATTTTAGTCATCTACCAAAAGTATAGTTAATATGTGTTAACTTGTTTTTTATTTTGTTGCATAAGTCTAAAATATAAAGTAGAATATACATTAAAGATATTTATTTTATTCTATGCCTTCTTCAAAACCAATCACAGAACAACAAACTGAGGTAACACTAAAAGACAAAGAAAAACTCAATGATCCATTTGAATCATTGAGTCCAGAACTTAAAAAAACGTGGCAATATGTTTTAGAGAATCATCCCTGGATTATCAGGGATGATAACTCAAAAACCAGCGTCTAAATTATCAGTATCCTTGGCGAGTCGTTTTACTACTTCGTCTAAGGATAAATCCAATAATAAAGCCAAGCTTTGAAAAGTAGTCATCCGCACATACGGATTCTCTTCTGTAATGACAGATAGTAATTCTTCTGCGGAGATACCGGATCTTAAGAAATAATCCTTACCACGCTCAATGAGCGTGTTCCACAATAAGCTTCTAAGGTTATTAGCTTTCTTTTCATCGTTGGTCAATTCGCCTCTGTGACTTAAATAAATAGTCTCAGGGCTTGGTGCTTTTGGTGGTGTAAAGTCTAAATTCAGTCTAATAGGTTCGCTAATACTTGGCTTTGTAGCTGAGTGTTTTATTCTGTAATACTCTTTTAAAACTCGCTCGCCTACTTCTTTTAACTCATCAAACGTATATGTTTGAGTAAAACAGCAAATAAACTGCAAGTTGTAATCCTGGACTGTGACTGCCGATTTTGATTTAGTCCAGGGATTTCCAGTATGAACTAAATGATTTACAGCTTCCCGTGTTATAGGCATTTCAGGATCACGCACATCCTGACATCCATATAAGTCACGCAGCATTTTCATGAACATATCATAGGATAGTCCGTGAGAATCAGGGTAAAGGTTGCGTTCCTTGATTGTTTTAGTCCACTCTTCCCTTACCTTTGCATATACTTCTTGGGGTAAACGACTTGTTTGCAGTCGTTGTTTTTGTCCTGGTTTATTTGGTGTTGGACTGGGATGAAACAGATGTTCCCTAAGAACTGGGATAACCGGGTTCTTTATTATTTTGATTAACAGTTCACCAAATTCAGTTTCTCTGTTTGAGTCTGAGGATAACATTCTATAAAGATGGTCTAAGTTAGGTTGTGTGATCGTAGTCATTGTATTTTACCTTATTTTGTCTATTTTGTGTTTTCGTTTCAACGGTTTAGTGTTTTTTATCTTCTGCCTAATTGATTCCAGGGTAGAGTATAGCAACAATTAGGCATATAATAAAGTAACTAACTAGGCAAGGGTGAAAGTTATGCAGGATAAGGATTTAAAGTATAGTGTCGGGTACTGCCGTGTCTCTACTCAACGGCAACAATCAGAAGGTCACGGACTAGAAAGATATATTGAGGCTTTACGAAATTATGGGTTAACAGATGATCAAATCTACTGGGATATTGATAGCGGTGCATCAGATAGTCGCGCTAATTATCGAAAGGTTTTAACTTTAATCAAGGCAGGGAAAATTAAAAAATTAGTTATCCCCTACTTTTCAAGGTTTACGCGGTCATCACTACATTTCGAGCAGGAATTAGAGGAATTAAAAAATACTGGAGTTATTCTTGTTTTCCTTGATGGCGGTCAACTTGGATTAGATAAACCCGATGACCTGTTTAACCTACGACTTAAATCAGCATTAGCTGAGAGAGAACGTGATTTGATTATCCACAATTCTAGGGAAGGTGTCAAATATTTTAGAGCGCAAGAGAAAGTCTTTCAAGCTTTGTTTGGCTATAAAAAAGTAGACGACACTTTGATTATAAACCATGATTTATATAAAGAATCTAACAGGACTTATTATCAAGTAGCTTTAGACATGGTTGATTATTTCTGTCAATCTAGGTCATTGAGTGGTACTGTTAAAAAGTTTAATACGCTGTACGGTTTTGAATTTAGTAAATCAAAATTAATACCCGATCATCCCCATAGTCATGGCGGGTTTAGGAAGTGATTATTACACCCTATGCTCCGAGGTTTTCTAGTCTATTTTAATCAGGACAATAACAAGCGAGTGCTTATCCCTGACAAGTTTGAACGGATTTTGTCAGATGAGAAATATATAGAAATATGTAATATTCTTGACAAATCACATTTAACTAAGCGCAAAAGATCTACTGTCATAAACCCGTTAATAGGTCTTATATACTGTGCTGGTTGTGGTGGATTTATGCGTGTTTATAGCAGTAAATTTACAACTAAGGCAGGTGAAACAACTAAGTATAGTTATTTACTTTGCAAAAACGCTTATCCTGAACCAGGCAGGTTAGCAACTTGTGATAGAAAAGCTAGTTATAGCTTAGTTATAGAGGATTGTATTACTCATGTTATCAATGCACTATGTCAACGTGCTGATGAAATAGCTAATCAAGTTATACAGCATGAAGAAATAAAGGAAACAACGCCGGAAATAGATGAGATTAGGCAACAAATAAAAAAACTGATAGGGCTTAATGACCCTGATTTGCAAGAAGCAATCCAAATAAAACAAACAAAATTGGAAAACCTGTTGATGTCTCTAAAACGGAAAAACACATCAACAGGTTTAGATAGTAAATATGAACTAATGAGACATTATGCCGCTATGCCGCAGCTTTGGAGACAGGCAACGGTAGAGGAGCAACGGATTTTATTTCAGGATCTTGTAAAACGTGTTGTGTGCGATAAGGGTCATGTGACTGTTGAGCTTCTAGTCTAGCTACAAGTTCCCATAGGATTTTGACTGATTGGGGAGACATTTTATTATTTTGTGTAGGATGTTTTCCCAGTATTGTCTGTTTAAGGCAAATATGTCAAGCTAGTATTTTTGTACTAAAAATAAATATTCATATTTTGCTCGACATTGAATTATAATGAAAAAAAAACAGAGATAAAAATGACAATCAATATCCATTACTCAAAAGAACTATCCTGCAATAGGAAAGGTGCTTTTCCTTATTTATCTAGTAGTATTGAAAAAGTAACTTGTCCTCACTGTCTTAATTTGTACTACAGAAAAAACATTGGTAAAAAATTAAAAGCAAAAGGGTAAACACAAAAAGCCACCTAACAGTTAGGTGGCTTTTTAATTATTTGAAACTAACACACTCCACTAACTCAAACGGTATATTTCCTATTATTGTGTTATGCAGTACATCTATACTTATTTGTCTATCAGGATTAATGGCTGATTGACAATAAAATATATTAGCCACGCTTGTATTAAATGCTTTGAGAAACAGCAGCCTATAACCGTCCCTAACACGGCTGTGAAATTCTATACTTTTAGCTTCAAACTTATTTGTTTCGCCTTGCTGATATTTCCTAGCTAGTCCAACTTTAGGATTAATGTCTAGCAGTATTGTCCAGTCTGGTTTTAACCCTTGACAGGCTAGATCATTTAGATATTCAATATCTTCTAAACTATGACCTGTACCGTAACCCTGATAAGCCATTGTTGACCATGTAAACCTGTCACATAATACCCAGTAACCACTATTTAAGCAGTCTTGGATTAGATTAACATGATTAGCTCTATCTGCTGCATAGAGTAATAGTTCTGATATCTTGCTAATATTTGAATCACTCAAAAGTATCTCTCGTAAATTAGTTCCTAATTGTGTTCCACCGGGTTCTTTAGTTTTGTAAACAGGAATATTTTTTAATTCTAAATATTTAGCTAAAAGCTCTAGTTGCGTTGATTTACCAGAACCTTCGCCACCTTCAAAAACAATAAACTTACCTTTATTCATACGTCTGTTCCTGTGTTATAAAGTCTGTACAAAACTTTTTAATTTGCCAACTGATATCTTCTAAAGATGGTGATTGTGTCATTTGAAGAATTAGCAGGATATCAGCTAATCTATGCTTATAATCTTCAGATTGATCATCATGAGGTAAAAGCATTTTACAAGCTGATTGTCCAAACTCAAGTGAGTAAATATCTATATCAGCTATCGTTTTTTCATGTACCCATCCATTAGCTTGTAGATAAAAACTAATTTGGTGATAAGAAATATTGAAGATATGACTGTTAATATCTGAGGTATGTCTGGTCATTTTCTTCTATGAATTTACGGTATTGTTTAAAGCCTCTAAAGTTACCAAAATATTCTGATTTTGTTTGCACTGCCTGATGTTCAAATGGTGATAAGTGCTTAGGGTTTGAACTTAATAATTTATCATGTAGTGCTACATCGTCCTCAATGTTTCTTTTACCTTCATGGTTTAAATAAGAAACTCTAGCGCACCTACCCGCAGATATTTTTAATGCTTGGCTAATCCCAATTAAATCATTACAGTCATCTATTAATGGTATATGCCAAGCACCAACAGCTAGTTCTCTAGGGTTGCTATTATTGTAAGCATTATACATTTCATTAGCTAAAATTCTTATTTCAGGTTGTGCATCAGGATGACATCTTTGTTTAAAAAAATTAGACCATTCTGTACTTGAAACTATGACTGTAATTGTACTAAATGGTTCTAATATTCTGTTTACGACTTGTTTATGAACTCCTAAATCAACTAGTTGTCTTGCTGAATTTATAGCGTTATTCCTTGCTACTTCCCATAATCTCTTAGCTTGCTCAATGTCTGATGCTGATATTTCCTTAAAGGCTTGCATACCTTTTTGGTTTTTACCCCAATGCAAGGGGTAAACGTCGTCATCAATTACGTTTTGAATTAGTTTATTAATTGGTATAGCACGACTACTCGAACTGTTACGAGAAAGTGATCTATGTGCCAAAATTTCGCTATGTATAAACCGATGATATTTGATAATCATAGTTGTTAAGCGATCACCTGTGATCACGTTCAACGAGTCACAAATTACTTTAGCTGCTGGTTGAAACATTATATTCCTGTACTCCCAAAACCGTTTACACCGCGATCTGTATTGGCTAATTCTTCCACTATCTTTAATTCAGGAATTATCACAGTTTGAATTACTAATTGTGCTATTTTCATTCCGTGAGAAATAACAAATGGTTCAGTCGACCCAATGTTAGTTAAAATAGCTTTTAATTCACCAACATAAGGATTATCTCCTGTCCCCCAATGTGCAGCTATTCCTTTACTTGCTAATCCTGATTTACCTCGGATTTGTGCTTCTTGTACTAAAGTATATTTAGTTCCGTCGGACTCTAAAACAACTGTTCTGGTTTGAGGTAATTCAATAGCAATACCTGTGGGAATAGTGACTGAGAACTGTTGAATTACTTTATCCTCAATATCTACAAATCTACCTTCACCTGGTATGTCCTCTACTGTGATTGTTTTACCCTTGCTGATAACTGGCAGTAACTTAACATCACCATCAGGTAAATAAGCGTATACATCTAACCCGCTATCTGTAGGATAAGCACGGGTAGGGATTTTAGAGTCTGGGTACAGTTTTTTGATTTTCAGCACTGGTTTACATTAGAAACATTTTAAAATACTATACAACATATTTTAGTATTTTACTAGATCACGCTTGACATTAAATCATGAGTGTGTTATAGTTATTATTTAACATTAGGAAAGGTAAAGCAAAGTGAAAGCTAACATTAACCTTGAAGACATCTATTGGATGCCAGCCAGTAAAAGCATAGATAAAAAATCAGAAAATAAGCAGTTAATTATTTCTAAAGTTGGTTCTAAATATGTCTATGCTACAAATGTGGAAAGTGATACAGAGTATCAGTTTACTGTTGAGTCTAATGGTATACTTAAATTAGTCAATAATATGGTAAGCAACTTTGCGTACTCTGAAGAGAAGTGGGAAAAACAAAAACTTATTATTGAGTTAGATTTATTAACTCAAAAATTTAGACAGGAATTTTTGCAGGTCAATGGTTCTACAGATTTTAAAAGATATCAAATGTTTGTGGACAAGATGAATATTCTTTCACAGCAAATATTAGAAAATTAACAAAGGCAGCATGAGAATAACATTTAAAAAGTGTAAATGGGCAGGTCTAGCGTCTATTGCTAATGCTGATAAGGAAAATTATAATCTATCTATAGACGGCGAAAGAGTAGGATCTATTTGGAAGCAAAAGCAAGAATATTACTGGTCAATGAACTATCAGGGTATTTATAGAAATACTTTCACTGATGGTCTACCATTCTCCACTTTGACCGAAGTAAAAACTGATTGTAAAAACTGGATAAAGGCAACTTTTAAATAATGAAACAGACAACAACACAAGCTAAACCTTTCTTAAAATGGGCAGGTGGTAAGACACAGCTATTAAATGCTCTCACACTAGACCTACCTAAGTTCTATAAATACTGTGAACCCTTTGTTGGTGGCGGAGCTTTATTGTTCCACTTACTTAATAGTGAGGACAATATTCAGGAGGTGCTAATTAACGATAATAGCCTGGATTTAATGCTCACTTATAAAGTCATTCAACAGGATGTTACTCGGTTAATTAATATTTTGACTAAAGTTCAAGATGATTACCTTCAGAGGTCAGATGACGACCGCAGAAAGTATTTTGAGGCTGTGCGGCAAAAGTTTAATGTGGAAGCTAAAACTTTTAATTATGATGGTTATTCTACTAATCATGTTATCCGTGCAGCTATTGTTATCTTTTTAAACAGAACGTGCTTTAATGGTTTATGGAGGGTGAGAAAATCTGATGGTGGCTTTAATACTTCTTTTGGTAAATATGACAATCCTCTTATATGTGATAGCCACAACCTTGAGTTAGTTTCAGAAAAACTACGCAATGTGTTTATCAAGTCAAGCGACTATCAAGAGTGTTCTGCTTTTATTGATAGTGATACTCTGGTTTATTTAGATCCGCCATATATACCAGCAAGTAATACAGCTAATTTTGTAGGCTATGGTAAAGATGGTTGGGGACTAGCTGATAATGCAATGTTAGCTGAGTTTATCAGGTTGCAAAATAGCAAGGAAGCTAAAATAATCTTGAGCAGTAGCAACACTAACTACTGGAATGACTTACACTTTCTGCAAAAAACAGAAGTGTCAGCAAGTCGAAATATTGCCTGTAAACTAGGCAGTCGGGAAGGTTGTAAAGAGTTGATTTTGAGGAATTATTGAATATGACAAACACAGCAACAAAAAACAAGATTGATCATCTTTTTAGCCAAAGTTATGCCGATTTTAATGCTGGCTTACCTGTACCTAAAAATAGAATTAAAGCCATGGGTTGGAGGCAGGCCAGATTCAACAGACAAAGTCATGATGTGGGTCTAAAGACAGCCTATGAAATTTTTGAAGAATTAGGCAGTAAAAGTTTTGAATTTTCAGAATGATTAATACAAAGGGGTAAAACAAATGAAGTATTCTACTGATTTAAGCGGTGTAGTCGTAGGTGATGTCTTGGCAATTAAACTAAAAAATGCGTCATGTTATTCCAACAGCCACAATTGGGAACTATGTAAGGTTGATCGCATTACTAAAACACAGGTAATCTTAGCCGACGGGAAGAAATTCCAGAAAGATGGAGGTAATCAAGTCACAAGCGAATCTTTCAAATATGAAGCTGTTATTGCTAGTCCAGAATTAGTTAAGGATATTGAAAAGCAGCAATTAAAATCTGAAATTAGGACTAAGGTAGGCAAAGGATTTCTTAATCGTTTAGATAGTCTGCAACTGCAAAAGATTTTAGATATTCTTGGTTAAATACTAATAAAACCCGAATAGAAACGTAAAAATCAAAAATTAATTTTGAGGAATTATTAGGCATGACAAAAATAGCAACTGACAAATTACCAGTACCTTTCAAATTAAATCTGTATGCTCTAGAAGGTATTCTAGATGCTAACAAAGACTTTTGGTACAGCAATCATGGCACTTGGTTTCACTATCATAAACCTATAGGTATTAAATTAGGTTATGATGAGGAAATGCAGCACATATTTATCAATGTAACAGGCGATGGTGTTAGGGCAACTCCAATTAAAGTTAACATTAATGATATCGACCTTAGCAAAGCTATCTTAGAAAACTTGATATTTGCTATCAATCATGTTTAATCATTAAACAGCAATAAAATACCCATCAACATATAGCTGATGGGTATTTTTGTAATTATTCTGTTTAGGCACATTACAGGTATAATGATATTTATTTTGCAATAACGTAATTATGGTTTTTAGTATTGATATTCCTCATTTTAAATGTTTGATTAACAAGTCATTTCTTTACGATTGGGACGTGCAACAAACAGGCTTTGTTCCCGTACGAGTGTTTGGCATGACTTCTATTCCTGGACGATCTGTTGGTTTCAACTTAATGACTAACCAAGGAGCGCAATTTGCTAGAGTCCCCATTCATGCCTTAGCTTGGAAGGAAGATGGTGAGCAGTTGCCATTGGATTGGTTGCAGTTGTGGGATTGCCTAAGTTATGAGCCATGTGCGATCGCTTATTCCTACCTTTATGAGCTACGCTGTAAAACTATTCTCAAAGATGGGAAATGGTATGGTGGTGAGTATATGTTTACAATTGATTGGGTAGGGGGTGACTGGGCAGAAGACCCTAGTGAACACAAATGCGGTCATGTTTTAAAATTAGATAACGGTTGTTTTGCCATACAACCAAATAACAGGATAGTTTGGTTTGATCCGAGTTTTATAACTGAACCCCTAGCAGGTAATCCAGGTTACAAAATACATACTCACAAGTACAAGAGCGAATCTTCTGGTAAGTGGGCATCGGAAAACAGTGACAACTTCTTCTATGACACTAACCTAGTTGATTAAAAAAGCACTCATAATGAGTGCTTAAATTATTCTATTCTGTTTTAATAGCATCAGCTAAACCCCATTGATGCTTTAGTAATTGTTTGTATGTTACTTCTTGTACTAGCATCTGTTCATACAGTTTAACTAAGAGGTCTTGAGACTGTTCCCTAGACATTTGTGCTACTTGCTGTTTAAAAGATGCTATCTGGAATTGTTGCTCTATTTTTAGGTTATTCATAGTCTTTTTAACTTGCTTTTACTTTTTCACTTGCTACCAGTTCCCAACCGCACTTAAACAACTTCTGATAGGTTGCCCAGCCTTTGCTACCGCCCTGGATTCTATGATCAGGTATTTTGAGGTTAGGGAATACTGTATAGGGTCTGAAGGGTTGTGCAGGGTCAGGTTGTAGAAATAATATTTTAGTGCCATCACCAACTGTGGATGATAGCCACGCCATTTTACCAGGCATAGATCAATTATTTTAACGTTTCAACTAGTATATGTTTTATTTTCTGTTTTGGCAATTAAAAAGGGTCTTTCAAGGTATAACACTCACAAATACCTGTGTTTACTTCTAAAAATATAGACGCATTGCTGTCCTCTTGAAACAGAGTACAGACAAACCCCAGTTGATGACTGACTTTCCCTTTGCCAATTTCTTTATTCCATGGATGACAAAAAACAGAAATTAAATATTGGCAACTGGCGCAGCTTTGTCCTTCTAAAGATTTTGGATAATTACTCATGATTAATGCCTTCAAATTATTTATGATCAAATGTTAAGTTACCATTTCCTATTTTAACAAATAAAAAAACTCCTTACTTATTAGGGAGTTTTTTTAAGTTTAATTTTATTTTACTTATCCCAGCTATAGGGCTGTAAGGTTTCAATCCAACTCCTGGTCAAGGGAGTATTTATATCACGTCATTTTAAATGATTCATACGCTGTTTGACTATCAGTAAGTCTATCAGCAATTTCTTTTGACTTTAGTAGGGACTCTATGGCTTTTTCTGGTTGAGTAGCTGATGCTGCCGCAACTTCGTAACCACCGTCGTGTAAACCATCACTAAGGACTAGATAATTGTAAATTGCTGCTGACCATTGCTTTTCCTGCGAGTCATAACGAAGGGAAAAATCATAAATCCATTTGCGCTTACTTTTCGCTGCTTTAGCTTCTGTTGTATTTAATTCAGCACATAGGTTTTCTATTGATAGTCAGAGATTGTTTATTTTTGTCATTTTGCTTACCTTTGTTTATGCGGTATTGTTCAGTCGTTAGCTGTTAGCTTTTTACACGGTTCTATAGAGTTGGTCAAAACGTTATCTACTGCAAAGAATATCCCAAAACATTGAATCATCTATCAGTGAACTTGGTCTAGGGTCTATATGCAATTGCCACTCTCTGAAGTTTTCCCAGATATATCTAAACCCTCTAAGAAATCTGTTACTCGAATATTTATCCGTTTTGGAAACAACTAAATATTCAATACTACGGTGATTTATGCTCTCTAATAAATTGATAATTTCATCTTCTGAGAGATCATCATCGGCTTCGATTTTGACTTCTATTCTCCAGATTTTCATAAGATAGTGCAAAATCCCAGTTAACAAATACAAGGTCTTTACTATTGCTAAACGGATCTAAATATACCATTTTAGATGTCTTATCCATGTGATCTTAACCCGTTACTTCTACAAACCTTAAATTCGTACAAGTTCCAAACCCAAGTTTTCCCATTTTTAGTGATTTCTTGGGGTTTATCAACCACAAAATCAAAATTCCTACCTCGACAGTTTTTATTGCTTGTCCAGGTTTGTAACATCCTTTGTTCAGAACATTCCCTATCTAGCGACTTCATTCGTCGCCAGCCGTCAACGTCCCTAAAATAGCTGCCAACAATTTTAATTGGTGCTGATGTGCTTGTGGTCACTTTGCTGTTTCAATCCAATTTCTTTTCAGGAAGTATTTATATCACTATTTTACTCTGTTTTTATTTTAATGTCAAGCACTATTTTAAAGGATTCATTTACTAAAATTACGGGTATCACGTTCCTAAGTACAACAGCTAGAAACCTTAGTAAATACAAGCTAAAGGGTGATCCAAGATTCGTAATAGATATAGAATATTACGAACTTTGGATCACCTCTAAAAGTATTGCTATATAAGGCTTTCAGCAATTTACTATTTTTACTCCTATATTTTATAATTTATACACTATTTGCTTGATATTTACTATTTATTATCAAGTTAATAGCATTTTTAGCGCAAAGTATTTTATTAGAAATGTGCGACTGTATTCTAGAGTTGAGGGCAAAAAGTGGCTGTTTTAGTTAGTTGAAGCAGAATTACCACTAAAATATCTAGTTTAAATAAAAATTTGCAGCATAAGTGTCTGGACATACAGGCATAAAAAGATATCTAAGAGCCTGTAGCCCTGGTAAAAATATTTTATAAGCTTACGTGACCCTCTCAACTAACGTCACGCAATCAGCATGAGAGGAAGCTCTTGTTTTTGATCATGAGATTTTTAGGGATTACTCCCTGAGAAAAAAAGTTACAACGTTTTTTGGGATTATTCCCGCGAATCAATACAGATTCTTTGTTTTATAGATGGCTCAAATACGAACTGTCTAAATGCGTGATTATCCTTTTCTCTAAGTCTTAGCTACTACTTTTTTCATCCTTGCCAGTCTAGCGTGGAGTAGTGCTAAATTTTTGCTTTTTTATCCTAGATTCACGTAAAAATTACATACCTTATAGAATCAAGATTGTTGATAATCCCTAGTGAACGACCTAGCTGTGTGGTTTTTTTGGTTCGGGAGGCTCATTAAAGAACACGTAGAACGTATGATCTCCTTACTTTCACCCTTATGCTTTAAATCTAGTCCTACTGCGCTTTCCAAAGGCGGTTTGTTTTTGACTAACTAACCGGATTTAAAGTTTATCTTTCCTCAATGTAGGAAATCAGCTTTTATAACCATCAACTGACTTTAATAGCTCCTATCCCTCGTGGCTAATTCCAACACCTCACTCCGTTCTTTCGGTGGTGGCTTGACCTGTTCAATCATTGCTGATTTACTTAGTTCGGTCGGGGGTCACTACTTCTTCTAAGGTTCTATGCCATCAACCTCGCAAGGTCTTGAATTAAATCAGACGGGTACTTCCTTAGATTTCTTTTTATCAGGCTAGATACATAAGTATCGGCTCGGTCGCTTGTGTCTGTTATCCCTCTTGTCTATACCCTCAGCTATCCTTTTCAAGCATCTATAGGCAGTAGTGAGTAATTATTACACTAGCGTTGGGTTCCCCAGTACGTCACCGTAAAGGTTTCACCAATAAATATAATATATCAAATTATTTTAGGTGTGTCAAGGGGTGGTTAAAATATTTTTTTGTTTTATTTTGTGTTTAAATTAGTTTTAATTTGTTTTAATCAGTATCAATCCAACTCCCTATCAAGGGAGTATTTATACCTGGGTTATCACTGCTAGGTTTCAATCCAACTCCCTATCAAGGGAGTATTTATACTGAGAATGAATTAGATTATTTTGAAGTTTCAATCCAACTCCCTATCAAGGGAGTATTTATACTTTTGAGCGATCGCACCATTGTTTCAATCCAACTCCCTATCAAGGGAGTATTTATACCTTCAAACATTACCCAATAATCTTTATCTTGGATATTTGTTTCAATCCAACTCCCTATCAAGGGAGTATTTATACCGGCTTCAGCCTCAAGTGATCCTATCTTGCTGTCTGTTTCAATCCAACTCCCTATCAAGGGAGTATTTATACCACTAAGAGAAAGATAATCTTTGCTTTTGATTCAGTTTCAATCCAACTCCCTATCAAGGGAGTATTTATACTTAAGAATCAAAAATCGTGAGAACGACTGCTATACAAGTTTCAATCCAACTCCCTTAATAGGGAGTATTTATACTACTGGGCAACCCGTTTCCAGCCGCCGTCAACATGTTTCAATCCAACTCCCTTAATAGGGAGTATTTATACGAACCGTACCTCCTACAGCTTTTAATCTATGAGAAGCTTGGTTTCAATCCAACTCCCTTAATAGGGAGTATTTATACGTTGTAGATTCTCACATTTTTTAGCTGATACAACGTTTCAATCCAACTCCCTTAATAGGGAGTATTTATACGAATTATCAAATCTATCAATATAGAATCATGTCGTTTCAATCCAACTCCCTTAATAGGGAGTATTTATACGCCTAGTATCCTGTTAATTATTGAAATACAAGCTTTTTGTTTCAATCCAACTCCCTTAATAGGGAGTATTTATACTCAGCGATATATACAGTACAGTTTCTAAATACTTTGGTTTCAATCCAACTCCCTTAATAGGGAGTATTTATACTAATCGTTTTATTCCTTGTGATCAACTGAATGATGGAGTTTCAATCCAACTCCCTTAATAGGGAGTATTTATACTGTTGCTTTCTAAAAGCCTGATTATATTTAGTTTTCAAGGTTCAGTTTCGCGGATGAGATAATCATACCCCATTCCAGGAATTATGTCAACAGCAAAAACAGCCGAAACCCTTACCATTACTAAGGCGCGGGTACTTACAAAAACAAAATAGCTGAAACTCTTACCTATCAAGAATTTCAGCTATTTTGTTTATTACTTAGATTTTCACACCCAACCACACGCGCTTAATACTCAGTATTTATGCTATTAAAACTTTATACTCGAAAGGTAGACAACCAACATTATCATTATACTCCCCTATCCAATATTTTACTCCATTGACTTCCTCAAAATCAACCATACTTTGCGGTAAATTGACTGTAAATTTCTGTAATTTCCTCCAGTCATTGTTAGTTAAAAATTCCTTAGTTTTTAACTCATTTAATAATTGTTGATTATCCTCATATTCAACTACTACAGATATCTGTGTGTCATCCAAAACTTTATATTTTTCTGCTACTTCGGGATAATTATAGTTTTCCCTAAGCTTTTGTATTTCTAATCCGCCATCATGGTTTTCATTGTACAGAATACGGAAATATCTATTAATTGTGTTAAGCATATTAATATTTAGATCCGTTTGTAGTAATAACTGTTCTGTGATTTTTTGACGATTATTATAGTCAGATGAAACAAAACCTTTCATCTTAAAAATTATTACATTGCCTTTATCTTGTTTACCCTCACGGTTGCATCTACCCGCAGCTTGGATAATTGCATCTAATGGTGCTAACTGTCTCCATACTTGAGGAAAGTCTATGTCTACTCCTGCTTCTATTACTTGTGTACTAACTAAAAAACATGGTTTATTGTCAGCTAATAACGTCTTTACTGTGTTTAATGTTGCTTGTCTATGTGCGGGACACATTCTAGAACTAAGATGATAACAAGGTAAATATTCAGATAATTCCTGATAGATGTCTCTTGCTAGTTTAGTCGTGTTAACTATTATTAAACCTTGCTTTATTCCTGAATTAATCACGTCATCTTTTAGGTTTTCTATTTCCCACAAAGCCGGATTAAATTTATAGTTAACCCTGTTAAGTTTATCAAAAAAATCTATACAATCCTCTTCAGGGATTATATTTGTAATGTTTTTGACATCATCATTTTTTAGGTTGTTAAATGCTGGCTGTGTGGCACTCATTAAAACTACAGTACAGCCCCAATCATTAACTAAACTTTTTAGCACATCTAAGGTTGGACGGACTAAATGAGTGGGTATAGTTTGAGATTCATCTATTAAGATCACTTTGTTGATTAAGCTTTGCAGTTTACGGCACTTAGAGGGACTATTGGCAAATAAACTTTCATAAAACTGGACACCGCTAGTAACAATTACTGGTTTATCCCATCTTTCTGTGTTTAGCTTATACTCTTCATGGTTAGCTTCACTAGGGTCATATCCTGAATGATGTTCTAATACTGCATTGTCACCAAACAGATCCCGGTATACATTAGCTGTTTGTTCAATAATGCTTTTTAGCGGACTAACATAAACTATTCCTGACATATTATGAATATCACTGTGCAAATAAGCAAACTTAGCACTTGCAATGGTCTTACCTATTCCACAAGCACCGGATAATCTAAAAAATCCTTTATTGTATTTAGCTGCATTTATACAATAATTTGCAAACTTAGACCTAATTAAGCCAATATCAGAAGTATGAGAGAATGTAGGAAAGTTAGGGATTATGTCTTTAATTTGTGCAGGTGGTTTACCGGATTCAAATATTTGGGCATCAGTGCGATCGCAATCAACTACTACAGAAAATAACATCCTGATAGCAAACTCCCTAGATAGTTTAGGTAAATCAATATCTGGTAATTTGTCCGGCATGAAACCAGGTATTTCATCTTTAGCGTTACATAAACACTCGTTTAGACTTTCCGCTTTTTGTTTGTACTCAGTTCCTTTTAACTTGTCTTTAGCATATAAGCCCGCATGATGCCCGGCAATTATATAAGCCATTGCTGGCGGATCTTTCTTGCTAGTGTGTGACTGCAAAGCTAATACTGCACCATGAGCAGCGTGTGATATAGTTTTTACTTTGTCACCTGCTACCCGTTGTAATAAATAATATTGCCATTCTTCTCTATACTTACCTAGATCATGCCATAGCCCGGCATAATAGGCTACTGCTTGAAACTCAGATGGTACAAGGCTTTTAGATGTTGTAGCAACGTTAGTTAAGTGCTGTTTTAATTCTTGTTTTAGACTGTTTTTATTAACTCTTGACAAATATTTCATTAGTACATTATGATAAGGAAACAACGTAAAATAAGACTAACATTATTTTACAAAATTAGAGAGAGAGCAAAGGTTTATTGTGTGCAATTAAAAGTTTGGGGTGACTTTGCCCTATTTACCAGACCTGAGTACAAGAGTGAACCGCATACCTATCCAGTTATGACGTTCACTGCGGCTGTTGGCATCCTAGAATCTATTTTTTGGAAACCTGAAATAAAATATTCCATAAATAGTATTTCTGTACTAAAGCCGATCAAACATTTGTCCGTCATGCGGAACATGATTAAGTCAAAGCAAAGTTACCGCAATGTGAGTAAGTTAAAGACAATTGAGGAAGACCGTACACAACGGACTCAGATATTGTTAAAAGACGTTGCCTATCACATTGATTTTTGCTTTGAATTAACAGATGACAGCCTTAATCCTGATAAGTATTACGCGATTATTGCTGACAGAATCAAAGAAGGTAAATGTTTTAAACAGCCTTATTTTGGCTGTCGAGAATATATTGCTTACTTTGGATTACCCCAAGAAAAAGAATACCCTAGCGCAACTTTGAGAGGTGTTAAGGATCTGGGAATGATGCCTAAACAAGAGCATTTTATTCCAGATAAGAAAGGTAAAATTTCCTGGAAGTCTAAAAATGGGATTACCAAAGGAAAATCTGTTGTTGAATTTGCCAATTTTATATTAAAGGACGGTGTATTATGCTGTCCGAATTAGATAAACTAGGCAAGTTTTTAGATAGTCAAAATTTACTATCTCCCTACGGTTACGAGTCTAAAGGTGTTAACTATGCTATTGATTTAAGTAGTGGTAGTATAACGTCTTTAGAAACACCAAAAAGTAAAGGACAACCATCATTAAGTAAGAAACTTTTAGTACCGGATCTGTTAAGAAATGGGCAAAAGCCTCTTTTAATAGATGATAGTGCTGAATATTTATTTGGTGCTGGTGATCGTGGACGAAAAAGACAGCCTTTGTACTTAGAGTTATTACAGCAATGTATTAATGCTACTGAACATGAAGCTGTTAGGAAAGTCTATGAATATGTCACATCAACTGACAGTTCTAAGATATTTAAGCAGCTAAAAGAGGTTAACCCTAAAGTTAAAGAAGATTGGGTTAAATCAGTATTTGTTTTTTTGCTAGATGGTGAGCAAATAACCAGTATTCCTATTATTAAGGAATGGTGGGTTAAGAAGGCAAATAGTGACCTTTTGAAGCTTAATGAAGGAACACGAGGACTTTGTTTAATATCCGGTGAAGAACAGGCATTAGTTTTAAAAACTGTAGTTCCACTAAAGATTAAAGGCGTTCCTAATTCCCAGTCAGCAGGTGCAGCTTTAGTAAGTTTTGATAAAGAAGTTACTGAGTCTTATGGATTAGCTGGTAATGCTAATGCTTCTATGAGTATTAGAAGCGTAATTAGAACACATAAGACACTTAACTTTTTACTTGATTCACCTAACAATAGGTTCAAGACAGAAAATCAGGTTTTTGTTTATTGGGGTGAGGAAACCAGTGAAGGTATAAATGCCGAAGTGTGGGATAACCCATCTTTAGAAACTATATTTTCTGCACCAAACAAACCTCAAAATCTGAATGTTGAGGAACTGGAAGAAAGTCTATTTTTCATAGCTTGCCTAACTGGTAATGCTGGGAGAATATCTTTATCTAGTTGGACAGAAACCACTTTAGGTCAAGTCAAATCATCCCTAAAAAGATTTGTAGAAATACAACTGATTTGTGCTACTAAAGCTAGTCCAATTTGGTTGTTGGTGAAATGTGCTTTTGCTGATGGTAAGGACAATTACAAGTCACGTATCGCTAGAGAAATTACCAAATTTGCACTACTCGGATCTGCCTTATCGGATGGTTACGCCCAAAAGATTATTTCTAGAATCTGTGCAGAAAGACAATTTAGCTATGTCAAAGCACAAGGTTTATATCTGTACTTAGCAAGCAATAACATGAGTTATCCCACTGGACAATTAACCTTAGATTCTGCCTTTAAACTGGGTAGAATAGCTTTCTTATTTCACACTGTACATTGGAAATCACAGAAGATTTCTGAGGATAAAACTGTAGTGATGAAAAACTTAAAAATTTTATCATCTACACCTTCCCAAGTGTTTGCTAAAATCTGTAGTCACTGCATGGGTTATCACTTAGAAAATGTTGGTTATATCAAACCTAAATTAACTGAAGAATTTAAGGATTTTGATATAACTAGTCTGCCGGATATTCTTGATACAAAGTCTCAAGCTTTATTCTTTCAAGGCTGGTGGCAGATGAAAAGTGAGTTCTATGCTAAAAGAACTGAAGCTGAATTAGAAACTACTGAAACTGAAAACGACTAATAACAAAAGGTAAACATCATGACACAGATTTATTTAGACCCAACCAAAAAACACGACGCTATTCTATTATTTGATTGTCTTGACGGTAATCCTAACGGTGATCCTGATGCTGGTAATCAACCAAGAATTGATCCTCAAACTAATCAAGGTTTAGTAACTGATGCTTGTCTAAAACGTAAAGTTAGGAACTACATTCAAATGGTTGCTTCCGATGAGCAAGAACCAGAAAGATTCAGAATCTTTATTAAATCCGGATCTGTGTTAAACAACACTTTAGAAGCGGCTTATGACGCATCTGGAACTAAGAAGTCTAAAAAAGATAAAACTGGTGTTGATGCTGTTAATAATTGGATGCGCCAAAATTACTATGATGTAAGAATGTTTGGTGCAGTTATGTCTACTGGAGACTACCAAGCAGGACAGGTATGGGGTGCATCACAATTTAGCTTTGCTAGAAGCATTGATCCTATATTTCCTCAATCTGTTTGCATTACTCGCTGTGCGTCCACTGAAGCCCAAGAAAACAAAGACAACAAAACTATGGGTCGTAAAGAAACTATTCCTTATGGCTTGTATCGTTCTCACGTTTTTTATAATCCTAGTTTAGCCAGCCACGTAACGGAACGCGACCTAGAATTATTGTGGGATGCACTTGTTAAATCTTGGGAGTTTGATCGTTCTGCTAGTCGTGGTCTTATGGCGTGTCGTGGTCTGTATATTTTTAGTCACGATAATAAGTATGGCAGCGCGCCTGTTCATGAGTTATTTGATAAACTGGAAATTAAGTCTACCGTTGCTGTACCTCGCAGTTTTACCGATTATCAGGTGATACTTAGTAATGATTTGCCCAACGGAGTAAGTCTAACAAAATTAACCTAAATTGCGCGGGTGGGTGGGTGTAAAAAACCCTAGTTGTAAAAAAATGGCTGAAATTCTTGATAGATAAGAATTTCAGCCATTTTACTATTATAAGTACCCGCGCACCTTATACAGCAAAGGTTTCAGCTATTTCGCCCCTTGACACAATTCTTGAAATGGACTATTATAATACCATCCGCGCAACTGAACCTTGAAAACTAAATATAGTAAGGACTCTGGAGTGCAGCAGTATAAATACTCCCTTAATAGGGAGTTGGATTGAAACATCTAACCCGCCAAGACGATTGATTAAAACATTCGGTATAAATACTCCCTTAATAGGGAGTTGGATTGAAACTCATGGCTACTGTTAACATCTCGATTAAAGATTGGTATAAATACTCCCTTAATAGGGAGTTGGATTGAAACACGGTAGGAGTGAACCAGATCGGCAAGTTCAATTAGTATAAATACTCCCTTAATAGGGAGTTGGATTGAAACATCTCTCATCTGAATAAACTCATTAGCATTGCTTACGTATAAATACTCCCTTAATAGGGAGTTGGATTGAAACTTAAACATAAACGGATTACCAATAACAATTTTACGGTATAAATACTCGTATAAATACTCCCTTAATAGGGAGTTGGATTGAAACAGCTAGGAGGGGAGTAACGATACTGCCTTTTCCGTGTATAAATACTCCCTTAATAGGGAGTTGGATTGAAACAGTTAACACAGCTATATATTACTATCTATTTTATGTTATCGTAGTAACACACTTATAAAACAAAACAATGACACGGCGTAAAATAGATAGTAAAATTAAAATCCTTTATCATCAAATCAAACCAGATGTTTATAAGGACGGTAAGAGAGTCCGCGCTGGTTTAGATTGTCCCGACGGTATTGCGGCTGCATGGGTAGCTTTGAGGAAATACCCTACTGCGGATCTAGTTGGCTGTACCTATCAGTCAGATTTACCAAAAGTGAATGACGGCGATTTACTGATTATTGTTGATTTTAGTTTTGAGTTAGAAGTCCTAAACCAGTGGCGTAACCGCGGTTGCCAAATCATCCTGATTGATCATCATAAAACTTTAGTAGACAAAGTACATGAGCATACTATAGTCACGCTTAAACAGTTGTTAGTAGATTACTTAGAATCCTATCAAGAATCGTTAATAGTTGCTACGGATGTACATATATTAAGAGACTTTATAGCTTTTGCTAAGTTAACAAATATCTGGACTGATATTTTAAATAATCGGGATATTGATAACTATCTTGAAAGGTTTTGCAGTGTGACCAGTGTTAACCAACTGTTTAAATACTTCTCAGATGGTGATCTAAACTTTGATATTTATAAATGTGGTGCAGTTTTAACTTGGGAATATTTCTTTCCTGATGAACCCGTGCCAGCGTTTTTATTATATGTCCAGGATAGAGATTTATGGCAGTGGTTACAACCTAAATCTAAGGAAATAAACGAAGCTTTTGGGCATATTCGGCATGGACTAACTAGGAATCAAATTATTAGTGAAATGACAAGATTATCTAGTTTTTCTCAAAAAGATTTGATGTACCATTTTGAAACTTTAGGTCAAATGTTGTTAGCACCTAAGAGAGAACGATCACAGTTATTAGCTAATAATGCACATTGGGTTAATGCCTGGGGATATAGGTTTTTAGCCGCTCCGTTAGATTCTCATGATGCTTTTTACTATAATGAAGTGATGGAAATTCTATATACTGAAAATCCAGAATCACCTTTTGTTTGTACTTACATTAATTTAGGAAATGAGTATAAATTAAGCTTTCGATCTCGACAAAAATACGACAATTTCGATGTTAGCAAATTAGCACGTAGTTTAGACGGTGGCGGACATGAAAATGCTGCTGGTGCAAAATTAAAAATGTTACCTTGGATAAAAGAAAAAGCCGTGGTATAATCATTAAATAATATAGCTTACCCAGAAAAAAACCCACTACCAAAACTCTACAGGTAGCGGGTTATTTTTTGTTTAATGTTAAGTTTGGCGTAAATGTTTCATGGGGTAATCTAGTAGCTCTGCTAAATTTATCCTATCAGGTAAGCTTACAAGGTGAATTTCACCATTTGCAGGTTGCAAATCTGTAGACAATTTAGGATAGTCTGAATCATGAAGATATATAACTGTAGTAGGGACATCATCAATGTACAAATTCCATTGTATAGCTGTTACATACATTAAGTTGATGCTAATATCTTCAGACTCAAAATAAACAATACCTTCCATATTAATGACTTAGTGTTGGAACAATTTAAACATTTTATCATTAATGATCCCAACCATCCATAACCAGAAAAAAACCCACTACCAAAACTCTACAGGTAGCGGGTTATTTTTTAAGCGAATTTTGTTTGTTGTGTTGTCTTACTTTCAGTTGGTTGGCTGTAAATCATTTTTCTTGATTATCTTGCAAGTATTTTTAGATTTTTATGCAAATGTCCAAAGCAATCAAGGTTCATATAGAATATTTCACTGAGTAATAAAATGTGTTATATTAAAATATACCAGCACCTTTGAGGGATGGTGACACACCCCAAAACGGTTATTTATCGCTGGCAACCTTTCACCCGTAGGAGCGGGTTACTAGGATATGTCAAGTTTAACATTAAATAAAGCAGTTGTTTCTCAAGTTGATTTAGGGTTCACCAAAATAGAAGGCTTAATGTTACCCGATGGAACTTATGCTGTAGCTGTTCCTCAAGTTGCTGACCTTTTTTCGATCCCCAATAAAAATGCTTCAAGAGACTTCAAAGCCTTACTAGGTAAGGATTTTTCGTTCCTCAAGACAAAATCTGAACTAAATTCAAAAGAGGTTAATATCCTCACGATTGCTCACGTCACCAAAGTTATTTACTTGCTATCTTTAAAGGGTGACGATAAAGCTAAAGAGTTAATGCTTGCTTTAGTAGAGGAAGGGCTAGATCGTCGTTTTAGTAAAGCCTTTGGTCAGCGAGTGACAGATGAAGAATATAACGCAAGATTGGCGTTGAGGATTGCTAGACTACAAGCTAGGAGATTGTGGACGGATACTTTACGTGACCGCTCATTGGGACTTTATGGAATCAAACCTACATCAGAACAGTATAGACTTTGGACTGTAATAGTCAATAATGCTTTGTTTGACCGTGACCATTTCTTTTGTGATAGAGATAACATGGATCAAAGGGAGCAAGAAACAATAGAGCTATTTGAGAGAATGGCTAGACGTAAAGCTGAAACTAATCCTCAAGCAACACCTGATGATCTAGTCATGATGGCTATACAGGCGTTTAGTTAGTATTATTAAACTTACCCTGTTATATAACAGGGTTTCCCATTTATCTTGTGAGGTAATAGTTATGACTCGTAAAGGTATGGCAAATAAAAGGAAAATAATTGATTACTGGGTTCATGGCTTAGGATCAAAATTATTAGAAAGTAGAGGAATAGAGTTAGGCTGCTTTGATAAAGATAACTACAGTTGTTGTTTTGCTTGTGGTGACATCTTACAAGTAGAAAGATCCCATATTCTTGCTATTGCAGAAGGTGGTCTTAATTCTGTAGACAACTTACACTTACTTTGTAAATACTGTCATTTAGAGTCTGAAATGATATCAGGAGTCATCTATTGGGAATGGTTAGAAAATAAACATAGGCTACACTTTAAATTACCAGGGGTACATACTTGGGAAAGATTAAAAACCAAAGGCTATAGTGATGATCAAATGGCAGTTTTTCTTTTAAGAGGTGACGTGATTCTGGCTCATGAATACCTTAGTAGATTCTTACCTGTGCCACTAGACTTTGTACAAAACTTAGCAAAATCTATTTCTATGTTTAAGTAGTTAAAGACACAAAACAGGAATGTTATGAGATGAGTATTACATTATTTGTTTTGATTTTTTTAACTACAAACATCTGTTATCTGAAGTGATTGATAGCAGATGTTTTTTTATTTAATGTTCCCAACTAGCACTAATTAATTTTCTAGGATTTTTCATCATATCAGGATAGGGTATTTTACCATTACCCGTAAAGTGTTCTAAACCTTGTCTCATTGAATCTTGAGTTAAAGCCGCTACTTCAATATCCTGGTATTTTCGACAAAATAAAACAACCTCATCATGACAAATAGAAGATAATCTTAAATCAAACTTTTCAGTAAATACTCCTTGCTGATATATAGCAGCTATACCCACTTTGACGCTGCTTGATTCACTTGCAAGCCAGCAATTTGCAATATCTCCTTTAGGGACATAGTGTTGATCTGCTTTGTTTGTCTTGCAGAACGAATAAATACGTCGTCTATAACCAGGTGTAGAGTACGTTCCATAGTCATCTTGAAAAGTACCATACCAATGACCGTCAATACAAATTTTATTATCGTTTGCCTTCTTCCACAGGGTTTCCCTAAGTTCCGCTATTTTAGGCAGAATAACAGGAAAAGCTTCTGTCATTGCTTCGCAAATAGGCAAAGCTACCTCTTCATTACTATTAGTTTTTATAGTTGTTTGCAGTGTAGGAGCAGACCCAAAGTTAAGCCCAGAAAAGACGACGCTCTTACACATAGACCTAATCTTTGTAAACTTTTTGGCTAGTTTATGATTCTCATTCTTGTTAATGGCTGTGATGTCCTTAATAGATAGGTGTCTATGTTCCTTATAGCTATCTACGGAGTCAAAAACACATTTCATTGTAATAGCATGACGATCTACACCCTCTTCTACATCTTGTTCACCACTCATGTAAGTTGCGATAGCTAAATGTGCAGCAGGTAAGTCAACATCTACAATCCTAAAATCCATCAACCAAACTAAAGCGTGTGATTCATGTTGAGCTATAAACCTCAGTTCTGCCTTTGGGATTAGTTCAATCTGTTTTGCCCTAAAAATATCCCTAACTTTAGGACATCCGCAAGCTTTCAATCTCACATTAATACTCTTTAAAGACGGAGGGTTCTGAATATTAACTCCCTGACACTTAACAGGTGCATTTTTATTCCCTGAACAAGTCCTTCCTTGACCTTTACGGGTTAATTGTCGGATACTTCCACTTACACGCGGTACTCCCTCAATCCAGACTATTTCTTGCTTCACTTGTTGGCAGTAGTTGAGATAGATTGAAACTGTTCTAAAGTCTACAACTAGCTGCACTACACGGTGATCATTGAGTAGTGCTAAATCGGATTTACTACTACCTTTAGCTTTAACAGTTTGAATAGCATTAAATACATCTGTCTCAATGCTATCTACTTGTTCCCCAATCTCATCATCCTGTTCAGCATCCCTTTTATTTAAAAGCGCAATAATACCCGCTATTTGCTGACTAGATCGGATATTTAAACCAGGATGGATTTGTTGGAACTCTTGATCAAGTTCCATTAATTTCCTGTTATACCAATTAATTTGTCTATTTAGCTCACCTAAATCCACAGGCATACCCCAATAATTAATTTCTACTAATGCCGGGGTAAATTCTGCCTCAATCTCTGTTACTTCTTCTAGTTCTGCTAGTTCAATTTCCTGTCTTAATCTTAAAAACAAGTCTCCAGTATTCACAATATCTGATGCTGCATAATTGATCTGAGTGTTCCTTAATGGCAAACTATTATCTGCCAGTTGCTCTGTCTTATCCACATAGATGCCTAAATATCTACCACAACAATCTTTTAACCCGTGCTTATGCGTAAGGATACCTGCTGATAGTAGTTGAGACATAATCATGGTATCATAAGCTTTCCATGTTCTAATACCATATTTAGCCCTTAGAAAACCTAGATCAAATCCTATATTATGCCCAATGAATACACCTTTACGCTTGGTAAACTGTCTTATCTTTTCAATTAAATAATCAATAAATTCCTTATATTTTATAGATAGCTGCGGTCTGTCCCACTTAGTTTTGAAGTCCACAACCAAAACTCGATCACTACTTAATGATGCTAACTGAAGTAATCTAATATCTCCATAAATAGGGGATAAAGCTAATTCCTGTAATCTGGATGTTTTGCCCTTTTTATAGGACTGAGCGTTAGTTTGTTTTCTTTTATATTCCCCATTTTCAGGCATTTTTACTCCGTAAGTTTCTAAATCCAGTACGAGTAGATTACTAGTAAATAAGTTATCACAGTATTGATATAGTTCAGGCGTGATGTCTGCATCCTGACTGACAAACCATATATAATCTGCTATTGGTTCTTGGTTGTCTATTTGAGCAACGCCATTACTGACGTTTAGGCATGACAATAGGTCTAACTGTGTTCCAGATAATACAGACATACTATTAATTTATGTTATTATTTTACTTGACATTGTTTTATAACTGTACTATTATTTTAGAATAATGTCAAGCAAAAAGACATGATAAAAGTAAAACAGTATACAGGTAAGCTTAAAAAGCTTAACTGGGAACTCAATCTAGAGTTCTGAAAGTATAAATACTCCCTTAATAGGGAGTTGGATTGAAACACTGTGTGATGTATTTAGTTAATGGTAGGGTAAAACAACTCAAGGAACGTATGATAGATATCTATAAATACGATTCTAGTGGCTGTTGTATTATGGAGTATCTGGTGTTTAACGATGGTTCTATTATGTTTGCTGATGAGTGTATAGAACTGTCTTTCAAGGGACTACGAGAATACTTTTTGATGCAAGTTACTAAGTTGATGATAAAGTTCCATTATCAGAATAAGGAACTTGATCTATGGCTGAAAAAAGAACTTTAACTTTAGGAGAAAACATCATGGATTTAGAAGACATTGAAATGAGAATTGAAGTCTTAGAAGCTGGCATAGTAGAGCAAGAGGACTTGATTAAAAAGCTTAAAGATGATGAGGAATCTAACAATACAGATCATTCTTCAAACATCAAACAAGCTAGAGAGGAAATAAGACAGCTAGAAATGGAGATTGAATATCTTCAGTCTATTAATTCTGAAAATTGTGAGGACTAAAACATGGAAACCATGACTTTAGAAGAAATTCAGAACAAGATTGAAGAACTTGAGGCTGAAATTGAGGAAAAGCAAGAACTAATTAAGCAGTTTGACGAAGATGAGTATGAGAATAATGCTAATCATGCTTCAAATATCAGACAAGCTAAACAAGTAATCAGACAACTGAAAACGGAAGTAGATCAACTTCAGATCAAAATTGATTCTGAAGATTACTACGATTACTATGAAGATTAGCACTATCTATAAATCTTCAGATTATACCCATCTGTCGCAGTGTCAAACTATTTGGTGGGTATGCTTTCTTCTCCAGTCAGGAGACACTTACCAGGCTAAAATACAAGCTGATTTAAAACAGTACCCTACTTTAAAATTATCAGCTTGCGTTTTAAATAATGCTTTAAAGTTTATGCTTGCTGAAAAGTTAATTATTAGCTATCAGCAACCAATCAAAGGTAGAGGACAACCAAGAAAGATGTATCAGGTTAATCCTGATAGTCAAGCTCTTGTTAAAGATTTTGCAAATTTATGGAGACAAATCAATGAAACAGTATAGATTAGCTATCATGCCGTACAATGATGATGCTAGTAGGAAAATCTGTGGTAGATTAAATGCCCTTTGGGGTTATGGTGTTTTCCGTGAGTGTAGAAATGATGATATAAAACATCTTGGGCGTCTAAAATGGGATGACTGGGAAAGTGATATCGCCGCTATCCAAAAAGATTTTCCTAATGTCAAGATCCAGGTAAAGATTGATTAGTTTAAATAGTCCCCTAAAGAGGGGATTTTTTATTTATTGAAAGGAATTTAACCATGTCTTTAGTTCAAAAATACCGTCCCCAAACTCTAAAAGAAGTAGTAGGTCAACGTCTTACTACTACAACTTTAATCAATTCAATTAATAAGCAACAATTACACTCGGCTTATCTATTTTCAGGTGCACGTGGTACTGGTAAAACATCCACAGCGCGGGCTTTGGCTAAATCCCTAAACTGTGAAACTGGTGTTACCTCAGATCCTTGTGGAACTTGCAGAACTTGTTTAGATATCCAAGCTGGTATTAGCTTTGGTATTTATGAAATAGATTGTGCAACTAACAATGGCGTTGACCATGCCCGTGAACTAGTTTCTAAGGTCTGCTATACAGGTTATTCTCGCTATAAGGTCTATATTTTAGATGAGGCTCATAATTTAACTAAACAAGCTTTTGATGCCCTGTTAAAGACTTTAGAAGAACCTGGTCAAAAGGTTGTTTTTATTCTAGTGACCACAGAGTTATCAAAAGTTCCTAAAACTATCCAGTCACGTTGTCAAACCTTTAACTTTGCCCCAATTAAAGACTATGAACTGCGATCATACTGCCAAAAGATTTTAGAAGAGGAAAATTATAGTATTGCACCGGATTTACTCAAGATTCTAGTCAGTCATGGTGACGGGATTCTTAGAGATACCTTGACACTTTTGGATAAAGTTATTCTGTCAGAAGCTAAAACTGAGGAAGATATCTATGAACTTTTAGGCGTTGTACCTGCGGTCAATATGATAGCTTTACTTGATGCCTGTGTTAGTCAAGATTACACGGCAATCTATAGGCAATTGAAAGAACTTTTTAAATCTGGTAGTGATCCGATTGTGTTGTTGGGTGAGGTTAGTAATTTTGTGAGAAATGCGATCGCATCCCAATCAACACCCATTGACTACACCATTATGACCTGTGACTCAAAAACCTATAATGCTGCTAGGGCATGGGGACGTAAATTACCAATTAATAAACTGGTAGAAGCGTCTATTTTACTTAGAGATTCTGAGACTGATTTTAGTAATTCTAAGTTCCCAAAATTGACCCTAGAGGCAAATCTCCTAAAATTATCACAGATGTTTGCAATTAATAAAAATCTGTGATATAAGATAGATCAAGTGTCCTTGTGAAAGTACATCTTGTTTTACCTTTGTTTTATTCTATTGTCCTTACTACTGTGGTAATTGTAGTGAGGATTTTTTGTATATATGAACTTTTGTATGTTAACTTAGTAGTAATTATGTATACGTAGGTATGGGGATTTTTAAGGGGGTGAATATGAGTACAGAAGACAAAGAGGATTTTCAGGACGCGGGCAACATGAAGTTATCTTCATGGGTAGTCATGCTAGTTACTGGCGTGATTACTGCTAGTGCGTTGAGTGTCGTAAACACTTTATCTCAGAATTATTCTGAAATAGTACGGATGCGGGTAGAATTATCTACTCTGAATGAGAACAACAAAACTATCTTAGCTGCATTGGCTAGTCAGGATGAACGAATTAGAGCGTTGGAAATTAAAAATAGTGCAGGGAAAAATTAAATATATTTTAATAAACTTAACCCGGATCTTATCTTTAGATGTGGGTTTTTTAGTGCAAATAAAAAATCCCTAGTTGTGAGCTAGAGATTTTAAAATCATCTTAATAATTTATTGACTAGCTTGCGGTGCTGATCTATAAGCGGTTCTTTCTTGTTTGGGTCACGTTCCCTAGAAATCTGGGAACGCAAAGAATCTAATTTTTTTTGGATTTCTTTTTTCTTCATACGACTGCTTTGATAATTTTATTTGCCTGTTTACCAGACATATCATCTGGTAAAATGACACCCACCATACCAACGGCAGGCATGGTCATATCATCAGATAGACCACAGTTCCAGTCATAGTCTGGTGCTGTAGTAATAGTAGCACCAGGGATAGCTGCTAAAACTTTGTCTACATTTGCCTGTTTTACTCTGATTACTTTCATGTCTTGTCTCCTGTTGTTTCCTTATGTGATCTACTATAGATTAATTTCTCTATAATGTCAATACTTAAATTAAAAATATTTTTTATACAAAAAGATCCTTAGCTAACAACTAAGGATTTAGGCAATCTATAAATGAATTGTGAGTTTCAATAGTGCAAGAGTTAAAAACCCTTAAAATATCCCATTAATGAGTCGGTTAAATTCCCATGAAGGGAGAAAATCTTGGATTTCTTTTTTGATTACCTCTATTGCTTGTAAGTCTTTTTTAGTTTTTAGAGATTTTTTATATAATCTCTTAAACTCTTCCACAAGGTTTTCTTGCTCCTTGTTTGCTGCTATCTTTGCTTCTCTGTGCTGAATAGCTAGGTTTAGCTTTTGCACTAACTGATCAATTTCAGACTGGGAGAAGTTGACAGGTATCTTATGCTCTTTTATGTCTGCATCATAAAATGCAAACGTTTCCCCATCTATAGATAGACCGCCAAACTTAGCTATTTTTTCTTGAGGATTCATTACCAATGATGTTAATAGTGCTTTGAAATCCTCTATTAACATCTTTTCTTTATTCTTTTTTTCAAAATAATTTATAACTTCGGATAAAGACTGACAGCCACCTATACAATAGTGACCGCCGTTACCCTCCAAAAATATTCTCCCATTACCTTCTAGATGAAACACGCAAGTTTTATATCCTGCTTTTCTCATTACCTGTTTTTGATTATCTGTCAAATCTTCAAAGTAAATGTGAGTAGCACCGGAAAAGTCTGCTAATTGTGCCATGTGTCTTGTCTCCCTTTGTTTCTTAACTCTCTCTCTACTATAGATTATTTTCTCTATAATGTCAAGCAGTTTTCAAAATAATTTTAAAAATAAAAAACCCGCCTAGTGACGGGTAAAGCTTTACTTATAGTTTGCTTCGCTCTAAGTGCTTATCTTCAATAGTAGGTGCAAGTCCTACCCATTGCTCAGTCACAACCTCTATGCTTAGAATACGCAGTAAACCTGCATAGTTAAATAGCACTTGTCCATCTTTCGTTGTCTCTCTTCTGTTTTGTGGTGAAAGTAGAACGGCTACTCCACTTTGTAGCCACAAATCCTGAATTGGCAGTGGAGCAACCACTACGGCTATAGAATCTTTGGGGATGCTGTGAGCAACCGCGTCAGTCTCGCCTAAAGGAATTTCTAAGAACTTTATGTGATCACCATCTTTGGTGATGTTTGATATTGTCCCTTTGAATTGTTCTGTGATTGTGCCACCTAGATCGGCGATCATCTGTGGTTGTGCATCATGTCTGCTAAAGAAATATACTTTCATACTGTTGTCCACTCCAGAAATTCAATCTTAAATTTATACGCGCTTACGATTATCTGAGAATCAAATTCTGATGCAAGCATAGTATTTGATTCATAAGGTTTGATACCATCACACCAGCTAATACTTATGTGTGATGTTTGTATCTGACAGGGAATGTCTTTAGGCAATTTTAAAGCTACTGCTTGTATTTTGCCGTTCCAGGCCTCGTAGAGTGTTGAGGCTATGAATACTCTACTTTCCCAGTCTATCCAGTCTTCACGATCTACTCCAAACTGAAGTGTTACGTGGTGCGGCGTTCCATAGGGATAACGCTTAGGGATGGTTAGGGGTGACTGGATGACACCCCATAAGATACCCTTAGTCATCGTCACCATAATCACCCCATTCGCGGGGTTCACCACTTGGTTTATATGTTGGGGATGTACTACCCGGATCGGGAACTCTAAACCTGTCTTGAAACTCTTTTGGAATAGAAGACAAAATAGAGTCGGGATGCGCGTGGGAAATACCACTAAAGTTCTTAATATTCCAAGTGCCGTCTATTTCTTGGTGTTTTTCGCCTTCAAAAGTCAACCGACGGCTTTTGCCGTTTAACACTTGGAAAAGGTCATCTTTTCCAGATAAATTGGAAGTGTCTACAAAATATCCTTTCATCTTGTCTCCTTTGTGGGTGTGAATTTATAGCTTCCCACTACTACCAAGATGGTAGTTTCGAGAGGTAGCTAACCTTTCTCATCAGGTGGGTTATTAGTAGCTAGATACTAACTAATTTATTGTCAGTGTGTAGTGATACTTTAACACCTAGATTAGCTAATTCAACTACAGTTGAACCGTCCATTGCTTCAGCAATGATTTGATCGCCAACTTTCAACTCGTTGATAATATTGACGTTTTCATAGACGTGACCACTGAAATAAAAGCTAGTGTCAATAGCAGTCAATTTTCTACCTTCGATTTTAAATCTGAAAACGTTTTCAGATTTGTGTTTTGAAAATGTAACATCAGGAGTTATATTCAATTTTTCAGTAATTTCTTTATCCAAAAATGAATAGATCATCTTGTCTCCTTTGTGGGTGTGAATTTATAGCTTCCCACTATTGCTTAGAAGCAATTTCGGGAGGTAGCCAGCCTCCCTCGTCAGGTAGGTATTAGTCTAGTGAAACCAAAGAATATACTAATTCTGCTTGCCGTTTTTTTGTTCTTTTCTCAGGTGGTAATTCTACCACTTGATACTCAACTAATGAGACTTTAACGCCCATCTTTAAAAGATGGAGAACTATGTGACCCTCCATAGAATTTGCTAAAACTATATCACCTGAAACTAAGTGAATAGTTTGACTTTTAACTATGGAAACAGAGCCATAATTATCGGTTTCTTCTTGTTCACCAACAAGAAGAGATCCATTTTCTAATGAGAATACAAATCTATTGTATTCTTCCTTAGTAAATGTAATGTCAGCAGTTACATTTAATTTTTTAGAAACTTCTTTGTTTAAAAAAGAGTAAATCATAAAGTAGTCTCCTTGTGGGTTTGAAACTTTAGCTTCCCACTATTGTTTAAAAACAATTTCGGGAGGTAGCCAGCCTCCCTCATCAGGCGGGTATTAGAAATGTTTAATACCTCTCTTTTTTTTCATTTCTTCAATTGTAGAATAATAGTATTCTTCGTTAAAGTCCCCACCAGATTCAGAAGCAAATTTAATTGCTTCTTTCTTGTCTGTAAAAATATGACAACTTAAAACTTCGCTACCATCTTGATATCTATAAGTCCATACATCCCAGAACTTCTGTTCTTGGGGTTTTGTTAAATAGTTAGGTCTTTCTAATGCTTTACTCATTTGTTTTATTCCTCTTTCGGTTTCTTATTTATAACTGTATATCAGTTATTTTGAATTGTCAATACCTAAATTAAATTTTTTTGTGGGTATAATTATAGACTTCCCACTACTACCAAGATGGTAGTTTCGTCCGGTAGTCAGCCGGACTCATCAGGTGGGTTAAACTACAGTTTGCAGCCATTTTTCAAAGGACTTGCAAGGCTTATTACCTTGAGCCTTTTTATAGGCTTGGTAATCGTCTTTAAACTTATCTTTTTGCTTGTTTGTAAAGCAATCAGCAGCATTGCTGATCATTTGTGGTGTTACCTCTTTAAGATCCTCTAAATCTCTGTTTTTATGCCACAAGTCTATATTGAGGTAACAGTTACGATTATCGTCTTGATAATCATATCTGCCGTATTTTCTTCCTTTATCACCACCTACAAGGTAGATACTGCCACCAGCTTCTTTTAAATATTCTGGTTTCATACCAGGAATACCTAAGAGAGCCGTCATTACTATTTCTCTATTTTTGGCTTTAACAGCGTCACGCGCTGCTTGCTGTAACTCAAATTCAGCGCGACTATCGGCTCTACCCTGTTTTTCATACTTTTTCAAGTATGCCTTTGCTTTGACTACTTCAGGCTTTCTAGAATAGTAGTCATTATTGTTAACAATATCTTCCATAGCACACCATGTGCTGTAAGAATATTCATCTTTAGCCGCAGCAAAGATACCACCAAAAAAATGATGATCAATAAACAAGTTAAAACGCTGGTTATTAAGAGATTCAATTTCTCTCATAGCTATGGTTTCCTTTAACCATGTATCAGCGTTTTCTTTATCTGTAATTTGTAAATTTTGAACGTTGTAACGTTCTGGAAATTTACCTTCCGTGTGTTTGTAAACAGGTATATGTTCTGTAGCTGTACCTGTTTGGGCAACAAACACTTCCCGCCAAAAAAGTTTCCATTCATTATTAGCAAAGGAAGCTTCTAAGGCTTCTTGATTTGCTTTTTTATCAGCATAAGTAGCTAACTCATCCGCAGTAGGTTTAAGATCCTGCTTAACTGGATCTTTGCCTTCGGCTTGTAACCGAGTAGCCCAGTTAAGTCCATTTTCATCTAAGAGTTCAACGAATCCATCTATTGAGTAGATGGAGACAAATTTTGTATTAACTTTTTTACCGTTAAAGTGTAATCCTGCATCGTCGCCAGATTCGATAATTGAATATCCTTTATATGTGTAAATCATCTTAATTACCTCTTTTTCTAGTTTTACGTCAATTTTTAACAATTCATCCATCCATTTCTGGATGTTTTGTCTACCACCCACGCGAGTGATTAAGTTAATCAAAGTTTGTTGTCTAGTTTGTAAATCTTTCATCAACTTAACCAGGGTGTGAGTGGTTTTGTTTTTCCCTGTCTCCTATGTTTATAACTGTATATCAGTTATTTTGAATTGTCAATACTTAAATCTAAAATTCTTTTGTGGTGTAATATTTTACCATCTACTACATCTTCCAGATACCTACCAATGCTAGGAAGCAGTACACCATCCCTAGTGTAGTAGTATCCTAGTTCGATGATCTGTTCCTCTAGTTGCTGACGTTTATCAGCGTCCATTCGGACTATGAAGGTGGCTTTGTTCTGCTTTTTCCTGCCCATGATGATTATCCTTGTATATCAGTTATATAAGATTAGCAGAATTAAGAGATAAAATAATGTCTGAAAAAAAAAACTACTATTCTGACTATTTTTTGAATGTTGCCTATTTTACTTACATATAATAAAATAGACCTGTAACTTAACAGTTCAAGACTATGATTCAGGTGAGGTCTTACTGCGTGCGCCCGTTATCCCTCATGATTTAAAACTAATTTTTCCTAATTTTGATTTTTACAGGAATCTACTAGATGATGAACACCTTCACTAAGTATGGGATTATTTTCATTTTCTCTAAACCATTGATCAGCAAAAGACGCATAATCTTCATCACTTTGCAAAGTCTCTGTACAACTTAATTTCCCAAAGCTACTTAACATTTTTGCAAGCAATTTACCATTAGAAACAAGATCATCATACTTTTTACTCATTTAATTACTCCAAATTTTTAAGATTTTCATGTGATCACAAGGGATAACATAGCAGTCAAACTGTGTCCATCCGTTATCCCTCATGATTAGATTTTTACAAGTCAGGATGTACTGCTACAAAACAAGTAATCCCCTTGTCATCATTAGATGGATAAAGCAGTAGTTTGATTTTATCCGGATCTTTTTTTGAAATAAATTTTCCGCGCCAACCATCATCACACTTTTCCCACTCACAAGATTCACAAATAATACTAGCTTTAAACGAATAATCAAGAAGTTTAAAGATTTCTGATTTATCACAAGAGATTAAATTTTCATCATGATTTTCCCTAAAGAGAGAATATTTTGGCTCTATATCAAGAATCTTTAAGAAAAAATCAACAATTTTAGGAACTTCCATTTTCAGTATTTTGTGGTCAAACTCTAATATTTCTAGTTGCCCTTCTTTCTGTTTATACGAAAATAAATGATCACGTATTGATACATGATGATCAATAACTCCAGAAATGCTTAACTCTTTTTGAATAGCTTGAATATTATCCCTAATAACATGGTAAGTAAACAAATCTGTTAAAGCTTGTGTTCCAAATAATTGACCTAATCGATCATAATATTCCGCACCTTTTTTAACATCTTCTGAAGCATTTAGCGTCCATCCTTTAGGATCTGCCA
>JACCDW010619209.1_pt1 | contig 36198 bp, 30 predicted proteins | sample 7449781 | NCBI WGS metagenome assembly JACCDW01 (sample SAMN15323449, study PRJNA562643) | freshwater metagenome | isolation source: river surface water | place: USA:Blue River Watershed | collected 2017-08-18
AGGCGACCTTCGAAGTGCCGGCGCTTGGTCTCGGAGCCGATCAGGCCCACCAGTCCCGTGTCGTGTCGCTTGAGCAGGCGCAACACGATGTCGAAGTCCAGGCTGTGGCTGTGGGTCATCACCAGGTGGTGCGCGGCCGAGGGCGCCCGGCCCGCGTCGGCTGAAAGATCGTCCGAGACCCACCACCGCAGCCCGGCGTGGCCTTCGCTGGGCAAGCCGGCGAAGGCCTCTTCGCGTGTGTCGAGCCAGTCGATCGTCACATCCACGCCGCGCAGCAGGCTCACCAGAGCTTGCCCCACATGCCCCGCACCATAGAGGCACAAGTGAAAGCGCGGGGCCGGTAGCGCCCAGGCAGCCAGGCTGTCGGGGCTCAAGGGCTCATACCGGAGCTCCACCGAGCCGCCGCAGCACTGCCCCAGTGTCGGTCCCAGGGCCAGGCGCTGTGGCGAGGGCCAAGCGGCCGTTCCTGACAGCAACTGCCTTGCCGTGGCTTGGGCCATCCACTCCAGGTGACCGCCACCGATGGTGCCCCAGCAGGTCTCGGCGGTCACCACCATTCGGGTACCCGCATCCCGCGGCGCTGAGCCCTTGACGCCACGCAGTTCAACCAACACGGCGCTGCGGCCCTGCGCCAGCCACTGGGTGGCCCGTTGCTTGAGCGCAGCGGCGTTCACGGCGCGGCCGATGCCGCCTGGCGCAGCCGCTGCAGCGCGCGCAGGGTGTTTTCGGGTGTGGCCGGCACCGGCAGGCTCAACTGGGCCGCCGCTTCGGGGGCGTTCACGCAGGACGCCAGTGCGTCGCGCAGGGCCATCAACACGGAAAAGGACAGCAGCAGGGGGGGTTCACCAACGGCCTTGCTGCGGTGGATGGAGTCGGCTGGATTGGCTTGCCCGAAGAGGCGTACCTGCCATCGCGGCGGTGTGTCGTTGGCGCAGGGAATCTTGTAGGTGCTGGGGGCGTGGGTCATCAGGCGCCCACTTTGAGGATGCCACCACAGCTCCTCCATCGTCATCCAACCCATGCCCTGGACATAGCCGCCTTCAATCTGGCCTATGTCCAGAGCCGGGTTGAGCGATGCCCCGACGTCGTGAAGGATGTCCACACCCACCACGCGAGACTCACCGGTGAGGGTGTCCAGCAGCACCTCGCTGACCGCAGCGCCATAGGCAAAGTAGTGGAAGGGACGGCCCGTCATGCTGCTGCGGTCCCAGTGCAGGCCCGGCGTGGCGTAGAAGCCATCGCTCCACAGCTGCACGCGCGCCACATAGGCGCTGGCCACGGCCTCTTCAAAAGGCACGCGCTTGGACCCCATCACCAGCGCGTCATCGGCCAGTCGAACCTGGGCCGGGTCCACGCCTTCCTGTTGGGCCCAATGGGCGACCAGCCGCTGGGCCACGGTTCGGGCCGCATCCTGGGCGGCTTTCCCATTGAGGTCGCTGCCGGTGGAGGCGGCCGTGGCGGAGGTGTTGGCGACCTTGTGCGTGTCGGTTGCGGTGACGCGCACCCGGCCAAGCGCCACGCCCAACTCCTGCGCCACCACCTGGGCCACCTTCGTGTTCAGGCCCTGGCCCATCTCGGTGCCCCCGTGGTTCACCAGGACGGTTCCGTCGGTGTACACGTGCACCAGCGCTCCGGCCTGGTTGAGGTGTGCCAGGTTGAAGGAGATGCCGAACTTCACCGGTGTCAGCGCCAAGCCCCGCTTGAGCACGGGACTGCGGGCGTTATAGGCGGCGATGTCGGCCCGCCGCTGCTCGTAGTCGCTGGACCGTGCCAGATCGTCAATCAACTCGTGCAGGATGTTGTCTTCCACCTCCTGTCCGTAGGGGGTCGTGCTTCGCAAACCCCGCGGCAGACGGTCATAGAGGTTCACACGGCGAACCTGCAGCGGGTCCAGGCCCAGCACACGGGCCACAGCATCGAGGATGGCTTCGATTACCAAGGCCCCTTGAGGACCACCGAACCCCCGGAAGGCCGTGTTGCTCTGGGTATTGGTGCGCGCGCAGAACCCTTGCAGGTCTACGGCGGGCAAGAAGTAGGCGTTGTCAAAGTGGCACAAGGCCCGCGTCATCACCGGTGCGGAAAGGTCGGCCGAGTGGCCCGCGTTGGAAATGAACAGCGCCCGAGCGCCGCTGATGCGGCCCTCATGGTCAAACCCCACCTCCCAATCGACTTCGAAGGGATGGCGGCGCCCCGTGATCATGAAGTCGTCGTCACGGTCAACGCGCAGCTTCACGGGTTTGTCCAAGGCTTGCGCCGCGATGGCCGCCACGCAGGCAAACAGGGCCGACTGGGATTCCTTGCCACCAAAGCCGCCGCCCATGCGCCGGCACTCCACCTGCACGTGGTGGGACCCCAGACCCAAGGCATGGGCCACCAGGTGCTGCATTTCGCTGGGGTGTTGGGTAGAACAGTGCAGCTTGAGGCCCTGGTCCTCTAGGGGCAGGGCGTAGCTGATCTGACCCTCGAGGTAGAACTGCTCCTGCCCGCCGATCACCTGGGTGCCCGACAGGCGGTGTGGTGCCGCCGCGATGGCCGCGTCCGCATCGCCTCGGCGCATGGACATCGGCGGCACCACGGACTCACCACGCCCATAGGCCTGGCGCGCCGTCAGCACCGCAGGCAGGGGTTCAATGGTCACCACCTCTGAGGCCAGGGCGGCCGCACGCAGGGCCAAGCGACGCTCGCGCGCGACAACAGCGAACACCGGTTGGCCCAGGTAGTGCACCGTTCCATCGGCCAGGATGGGGTCATCCGCCACGATGGGGCCGCATTGGTTGGCACCGGGGATGTCATCGGCCGTGAGGACCGCCACCACACCCGGTTGGGCCAGCAGGCGTTCACGGTCGATGCTGATGAGCCGGCCATGGGCCACGGGCGACCACCCCAGGGCCGCATGCAGCGTCCCTGCTGCTTCTGGCAAATCGTCCACGTATCGCGCCTGCCCGGTCACGTGCAGGCGTGCCGACTCGTGGGGCAGGGCGCGGCCCACTGGCGCGGTCATCGCCACACCTCCCATGCGTTGGCTTGCTCCATGCCTGCCGGTTGTTCCACCGACCACCACAGCCGCTGTACCAGGGCCTGGGCGGCTTCCAGCCGGTACCCGGCGCTGGCGCGCAAGTCGCTCAAGGGTTTGAAGTCCTGATGCAAGGCGGCTTGTGCAGCCTGCACACCGGCCGGGTTCCAGCCCGTGGCCAAGAGGGCCCGTTCAGCGGCTTGCGCTCGCTGCACCGTGGCCGCCAGCCCGCCAAAGGCGATCCGCACGGCCCGCAGCACTCGGCTACTGGGCGACTGCCCATCAAACCGCAGTTCAAAGGCACCGCACAGCGCTGAGATATCACTGTCGTATCGCTTGGAGACCTTCCAGGCCCGAAGGTGTTGACCCGCTTCGGGCAAGGGAAGCTCGATCCATTCGATGAACTCCCCGGCCTGCAGGTCCTTGCGCTGATAGCCCAGGTAGAAGTTTTCCAGGGGAACGGTGCGCCGCCGCGGGCCTTGGCGCAGCACCAGCCGAGCGCCCAGTGCCATCAACACTGGCGCCCCATCCCCAATGGGTGAGCCGTTGGCCACGTTACCGGCCATCGTGCCGGCGTGGCGCACGGGTGGTGAGGCGAAGCGCCGCCACACGTCATCCAGGGTCGGCCAATGGCGCGCGAGGTGGGCCCAGGCGGTTTCCAGGCTGGTGGACGCGCCGATGCGGATCCATCCGGCCTCGTCGTAGGCCCGGTTGAGATCCGCCGCTGCCCCGGTGTACACCAGATGGCCCACATCGCGGTGGGCCTTGTTCGTCCACAGTGCGATGTCGGTGGCGCCGCCCAGTACACGGGCGTGTGGATGGGCCTGCAGCACCGCGGCCAGTTCGTCGCTGCTGGTGGGGGCCGTCAAGCGACGCGGCTCACCACAGGCCGTGTCTTGGGCGCTGTAGTCCAGGCACGGCTGTGTTGGCGTGGGCTGGACAGACAAAAGGGCTTGGCCCAAGGCCTGCCGGTCCAGTGCGTGCTCGGGGGCCGTGTGTTGGACGCAGGCCTGCGCAGCGTCCAAGATGGGCCGGTAGCCGGTGCAGCGGCACAGGTTGCCAGCCAGTGCATCGGCCCATGCTTGGCGGCTGGGTATCTGGCCGCTGCAGTGGGCCTGTTCCCACTGGGTCCACATCGTCATCACAAAGCCGGGAGTGCAAAAGCCGCATTGGCTGCCGTGGTGGTCCACCAACGCCTGTTGCACGGGGTGCAACGGTCCCCGTGGGCCGGATGCCAGGTCTTCCACCGTGAACAAAGCTTTGCCGTCCAAGGCGGGCAGATACAAGAGGCAGGCGTTGAGGTTTCGCAGCAGCACCTGACCATCGGCCTGCCGTTCGGCCACGGCCACCGTGCAGGCGCCACAGTCGCCTTCGTTGCAGCCTTCCTTGGTGCCGGTGCACCCGGCATGCTCGCGCAACCAGGTCAGCACCGTGGTGGTGGGTGGCAGCCCCGTCACCTCCACCACGCGCGACTGGTGCAGAAACCGAATGGGTCGTGTTGCAGCGTCCATATGCGTACGGTAGCGCATTCGGGCGCACCTGGCCGCATGTGGGCCCCGGCAGGTGCGCTATCCTTCCGGCCGATTCCTACACCAAGATGGCAGACGACACCTGGGCCCTGCGTGGCGACCTCCTGGACTTTACCGGCGAGCCGGCTTGGGGTCAGTTGAAGCCATCCCAGGTGCGTTGGCGGCCCGACCATTGGCTGTTGGTGCGAGGCCAGCGCATCGAAGCGGTGCAAGCGCAGCCTCCGGGGCCCGAATGGCGCCGTGTCGATCACGCCGGGCGCCTGGTGTTGCCCGGCTTCATTGACACGCATGTGCACGCCCCCCAGCTCGATGTGCTGGCCAGCTATGGCACCGAGCTGCTCGATTGGCTGAACCACCACACGTTCCCAGCCGAGGCACGCTTTGCAGATCCACAAACGGCACAGGATGGGGCGCAGCGCTTCGTGCAGGCCCTCCTTCGCCACGGGACCACGGCGGCCATGGCCTTCTCGACGGTTCATGAATCGGCCACGGAGGCCTTGTTCGCGGCTGCGCATGCCGCCGGGATGCGGCTGATCACGGGCAAGGTGCTGATGGACCGCCACGTACCGCCAGAACTGCAGGACGACGTGCTGGGCGCGGAACAGGCCTGCCGACGGCTGATCGCGCGGTGGCACGGCACAGGCCGTCTGGCCTATGCGGTGACCCCGCGCTTTGCGCCCACCTCCACCCCTGCACAGTTGGACATGGCTGCACGCCTGCTGCGCGAAGACCAGGGGCTTTACCTGCAAAGCCATGTGGCCGAGACCCAGGCCGAAGTGCGTTGGGTCGGCGAATTGTTCCCCGAGGCTCGAAGCTACCTCGACGTCTACGACAGCCGCGGCCTGCTGCACCGCCGCACCGTCTTGGCCCATGGCATTTGGCTCGACGATCAAGACCGGGCGCGGCTGCAAGACGAAGGGGCCACCCTGGCCCACAGCCCCACATCGAACCTGTTTCTCGGCAGCGGCCTGTTCCACTGGCGCCAGGCGCAGGCTGCCGGTGTTCGGGTGTGCACCGCCAGCGACGTCGGGGGCGGCACCAGCCTGAACCTGCTGCGCAACCTGGCAGCGGCCTACCAGGTTCAAGCCCTGCTGGGTGAGCGGTTGACCGCGTGGACGGCGCTGCATTCGGTGACCCTGGGCGCCGCGCAGGCCTTGTGCCTGGATCACGAGATCGGGCGTTTGGAGCCTGGTTGCACCGCGGATGTGGCCGTGTGGGACTGGGCACAGGATCCGGTTGTCGAACACCGCCTGTCCTTGTCCCGTGACCTGCATGAGCGGCTCTTTGCCTGGTTCATGCTGGGCGATGAGCGGCTGCTGCGCTCCGTGGTGGTGGCGGGCCGGGCGCAAGCCGCAACCGCTTGAATCCGGCTGAACTACCATAGCCCGCCATGGCTCCAACCTCCGCAATGCCCAGTGCCGTGCCGCGGCTTGCCCTGCGGGGCATCACCAAGCGGTACCCGGCGGTGGTGGCCAACGATGCGATTGACCTGACGGTCCAAGCCGGGGAGATCCACGCCCTCTTGGGCGAAAACGGTGCGGGCAAGAGCACCCTGATGAAGATCATCTACGGTGCCGTCCACCCCGATGCGGGCGAGGTGCGATTCAACGGCCAGCCGGTGGACATCCGGGGGCCGCAACAGGCCCGAGCCCTGGGCATCAGCATGGTGTTCCAACACTTCAGCCTCTTCGACACACTGAGCGTGGCGGAAAACGTGTGGCTGGGCTTGGGCTCCGACCTGAGCTTGGGGCAGGTGGAGCAGCGGATCACGGAGAAGGCGGCGGCCTACGGCTTGGAAGTGGATCCGCAACGGCCGGTCCACACCTTGAGCGTGGGGGAGCGCCAGCGCGTGGAAATCATTCGAGCGCTGCTGGGTGATCCGCAGCTGCTGATCCTGGATGAACCCACCTCGGTGCTCACGCCCGCAGCGGTGCAACGCTTGTTCGAGGTGCTTCAGCGCTTGGCATCCCAGGGTTGCAGCATCGTCTATATCAGTCACAAGCTGCATGAGATTCGCGCCCTTTGCTCCGCCTGTACGGTCTTGCGCGGTGGGCGTGTGACGGGCACCTGCGACCCCCGGGTCGAAAGCTCGGCCTCTCTTTCCCGCCTGATGATCGGCAGCGACCCACCGCAGTTACAACACCGACCGCAGGCCGCGGGCGCAGTGGCGCTGAGTGTGCGCGGGCTGTCCGTGGCGCGCGCAGACCCCTTTGGCACCGACCTGCAGGACATCAACCTGCAGCTGCATGCGGGCGAGATTCTGGGCGTGGCCGGTGTGTCGGGCAATGGGCAGCGTGAACTGCTGGCTTGCTTGTCCGGCGAGGACCGGCGTGCCCCGCCTGGGACCATCGCATTGGGGTCCGAGGATGTCAGCACCGCCTCGGCTGCGCAGCGCCGCCAATTGGGGCTGCACTTCGTGCCAGAAGAGCGCCTGGGCCGGGGTGCGGTTCCCGGCATGAGCCTGGCGCTGAACACGCTGTTGACGCGATCCGCACCCATTGAGCGCGGCTGGTGGATCAACCGAAGCCGACTGCGCAGCCTCGCACAGGGACTGATCAAGCGGTATGACGTGCGCACCGGTGGGCCGGACTCGCTGGCACAGTCGCTGTCGGGTGGCAACCTGCAGAAGTTCATCGTGGGCCGCGAGATTGATGCACAGCCCAGCGTCTTGATCGTGGCCCAGCCCACCTGGGGTGTGGATGTCGGCGCCTCTGCCCAGATTCGCGCAGCGTTGCTGGCCTTGCGCGATGCGGGAACGGCCGTGTTGGTCATTTCCGAGGAATTGGACGAGTTGTTCGAGTTGGCCGATCGCCTGGTCGTGATGAGCAAGGGGCAACTGTCGCCGCCCATGCCCCGAGCGCAGGCCACCACCGAGCGCATTGGTCAGTGGATGTCGGGCCTGTGGGAGCGCACATGAGCCTGCAACTTGAACGGCGGCTTCAACCCTCAGCGGCGATGACCTGGGCTTCGCCCTTCATCGCCTTGCTGCTGACCACCGTGCTGGCGGGAGCCCTGTTCGCGCTCTTGGGCAAAGACCCCTTGCGCGGCTTGTCGATGTTCTTCATCGAGCCCATGGCCAACCTGCGCCTGGTGGGCGAGGTCTTGCTCAAGGCCACCCCGCTGGTCTTGTGTGCCCTGGGCCTGGCGGTGTGTTACCGCAGCAACGTGTGGAACATCGGCGCTGAGGGCCAGTTTCTGCTGGGTGCGATTTGCGCCAGTGGGGCAGCACTCTGGATGGGCGACCTGGGCCTGCCGGGCGTAGCCGACAGCGCCACACCCACCGCTGGAGGCACTGCTGGCCCCCGTGGTGTCTATGCCCCATTGGTGCTGTTGGCCGGCGTGCTCGGCGGCGCCGCGTGGGCAGGTCTGACCGCCTGGCTCAAGGACCGCTACAACGCCAATGAAATCCTGGTCAGCCTGATGTTGGTCTATGTGGCCCAACAGCTGTTGAACTACTTGGTGTTCGGTCCTTGGAAGGACCCCAAGGGCTTCAACTTTCCGCAGACCCCGAGCTTTGACGCCACGATGTTGCTGCCAACCTTGCTCAGCGGGACCCGGCTGCACCTGGGGGCGCTGCTGGCGTTGGTGGCCGTGTTGGGCTTTGCCGTGTTCCTGTTTCGCTCCTGGCAGGGCTACCAGTTGCAGGTGGGTGGCTTGGCGCCGGCGGCTGCGCGCTATGCCGGCTTTTCAGATCGGCGCGCCCTGTGGGTGGCCCTGGGCATCTCGGGCGCCATGGCGGGGCTGGCCGGTGCGATGGAAGCGGCGGGTCCGCTTCAGCGGCTCACGCCCCATGTGTCCACCGGGTACGGCTTTACGGCCATCATCGTGGCCTTTATCGGGCGCCTGCATCCTGTGGGAATTCTGGTGGGGGGGGTCTTGTTGTCGATGGTGCTGATCGGTGGTGAATTGGCCCAGTCGCGCATGGGCCTGCCCAATGCGCTGACGGGTGTGTTTCAGGGGCTCCTGTTGTTTTTGCTGTTGGCCTGCGACACCCTGGTGACCCACCGCCTGCGCTGGAAGCCCCGCACCACGGTGGCGTCCAACGCGGGCACGACCAACACGGGGGAGCGTCCATGAACGAGTGGGCCTTGCTGCTGGCGGCCGCCATAGCATCGGGAACACCCGTGGCCTTGGCGGGCCTGGGTCTGCTGCTCAATGAGCGCGCCGGCGTGCTGAACCTGGGCGCAGAAGGGCTGATGCTGATGGCGGCGGTCACGGGCTTTGCCGTGGCCTTTCACACCGGCAGCGATGTGGCCGCGTTTGGCGCGGGCGCGGCCGCGGGTGCGCTGGCCGCTGCGGTGTTTGGTGCCCTGGTCATTGGGCTCAACACCAACCAATACGCCACCGGCTTGGCCCTGTCGCTGTTCGGCGCGGGCTTTTCGGCCTTTGTGGGTGTGGGCTTGGTGGGAAAGAAGCTTGAAGACCGCAGCCTTTACGAGGTGCCTGTGCTCGCGGACATCCCCTTTTTGGGTCCCATGCTCTTCCAGCAACACCCCATGGCCTATGTGGCCCTGGCCTTGACTGCAGGCATCGTCTGGTTTTTGTATCGCACGCGCTCGGGCCTGGTCTTGCGCTCCATCGGTGAGTCGCCGGAGTCTGCCCATGCACTGGGCTATCCCGTGCGCCTGATTCGGCTGGCGGCCGTCGTGGCCGGAGGGGCGCTTTGTGGCTTGGCGGGTGCCTTTTTGTCGGTGGTGTACGCGCCCATGTGGGTCGAGGGCCTGGTGGCCGGGCGGGGTTGGATCGCCCTGGCCCTGACGACCTTTGCCACCTGGCGCCCGGTGCGCGTGCTGCTGGGCGCTTACCTGTTCGGTGGGGTGACCATGCTGCAGTTCCACCTGCAGGGGCAGGGCGTGCAGATCGCCAGCCAACTGCTGGCCATGCTGCCCTACCTCAGCACCATCTTGGTGCTCGTGTTGATTTCCCGCAACGCCACCTGGCTGCGGGTCAACATGCCGGCGTCCTTGGGCCGTGCCTTTCATCCCGGGCACTGAATTCTGGTTTCATAATCCTGGCCTGTTGTTCGTCCCCGTTCCACCCTGTCACCGGAGATCTTCATGACCCTTCGTTCCAAGCGAACCCTGATTCAAGTTGCGGCACTGTCACTGGTGTCGGCCACCCTGGCCCTCAGCGGCTGCGGCAAGAAGGAAGAGGCCAAGCCTGCTGCGGCGCCGGCAGCAGCCAAGCCCGAGCCGATCAAGGCGGCTTGGATCTACGTGGGTCCGGTGGGGGACGCCGGCTGGTCCTTCGCACATGACTTGGGTCGCAAGGCGGTGGAGGCCAAGTTTGGCGATGAGGTCAAGACCTCCATCGTGGAGAAGGTGCCCGAGGGTGCCGACGCCGAGCGCGTGATCCGCGACTTGGCTCAGCAGGGCAACAAGATCATCTTCGCCACCAGCTTCGGCTACATGGACGCCATGCTCAAGGTGGCCGGCGAGTTCCCCGATGTGAAGTTCGAGCACGCCACCGGCTACAAGACCGCGCCCAACATGCGCATCTACGACGCCAGCTTCTATCAAGACACGTACATGGCCGGCGTGATCGCGGGCACCATGACCAAGTCCAACACGCTGGGTTTCGTGGGCTCCTTCCCCATTCCCGAAGTGCTGCGCAACATCAACGCCTTCACCCTGGGTGCACAGAGCGTGAACCCCAAGATCAAGACCAAGGTGGTGTGGGTGAACACCTGGTTTGATCCCCCGAAGGAGAGCGAGGCTGCCCAAAGCCTGATCAACCAAGGTGCGGATGTGCTGTTGCAAAACACCGATTCCACCGCCGTGCTGCAGACCGCAGAAAAGAACGGCAAGTACGCCTTCGGTTGGGACAGCGACATGAGCACCTTCGGTCCCAAGGCCCACCTGGCCTCGGCCGTGGTGAACTGGGGCCCGTACTACATCAAGTCGATCGAAGAGCTGAAGGCCGGAACCTGGAAGACCGAGCGCACCGTGTGGGGCGTCAAGGAAGGCCTGAACGACCTGATCAAGATCAACGACGTGGTGCCCGAAGGCGCCAAGAAGAAGGTCGAGCAGATCAAGGCTGGCCTCAAGGACGGTTCGTTCGAAGTCTTCACCGGCCCGGTGGTGGACAACGCCGGCAAAGAGCGCCTGGCCAAGGACGTCAAGGCGGACCAGGCCTGGAGGGACAAGATCGACTTCTACGTCAAGGGCGTGGAAGGCAAGGTCCCGAGCGGCAAGTGATGTCTCGGGCCTGAGCACGGCGGCTGCACAGGCGGCCCGCTCGGGCCTCCAGCGCCGCCCCGCGCTTGGCGCCGGGCGGCGTTTTTTATGGTGCCGTCGGCTCAGATGCCTGGCCCAAAGGAGCCCTTCGTGATGGTTGAGCACGCCTGGTGGTGGCCGGTGGCCCAAGTGGATGAAGGGGCGGTGTCGCCATGTCCGATTCAGCTGCTGGGCGAGCGGCTGGTGCTGTGGAGGAACGCCGCCGGCGAGCTGTCGTGCTTGACCGACCGTTGCCCGCACCGGGGGGCACGCTTGTCCATGGGGCGGGTTGAGGGCGACACCTTGCAGTGTCCCTACCACGGTTGGCGCTTTGGCAGCTCAGGCCAATGCGTGGCCATTCCGGCCCAGCCCGGATTCAAACCGCCGGCCTCCAGCAGCGCCTGCGGACATCGCCTGCAGGTGGCGCATGGCCTGGTGTGGGTTGCACTGGGCGAGCCAGCCCATCCGATGCCCGCTCTAGAGGGCTTGCCCACCCGGCGCTTGGTCTACGGCCCGTTTGATGTGGCCACCAGCGCCCCGCGTGCGGTCGAGAACTTTCTGGATACGGCCCACTTTGCCTTTGTGCATGAGGGCTGGCTGGGTGACGCTGCCCACCCCGAAGTGCCCAGCTACGAGGTCACCTTTACCGGTGACGGTCGCCCCGTGATCGAGCGCTACCGTGCTTGGCAGCCCCGCGCGGCGGCCAGCGCACAGGATGGTGCGTGGGTGGAGTACCGCTACGAGGTCCTCAGCCCGTTTGCGGCGCTGTTGACCAAGCGCGGCGAAGGCGCCGACAGCACCCAAGACAGCTATGTGATCTGGGCCTGTCCACAGACCCCTGGCAGTTGCCGCTTGTGGTTTGCGCAGTACACCACCGATCTGCAAACGCCCGATGCTGAACTGAGGGACTTTCAGCTGGCCATCTTCGCCCAAGACCAACCCATCTTGGAGTCGCAGGAGCCCAAGGCTTTGCCGCTGTCGGGCGGTGAGGCGATGTCCGCCGCAGACCGCCTGAGCGCCGCCTACCGCCGCTATTTGAAGGCCTGCGGGATTGGCTTTGGCGTTTGCTGAAGCCGCTGTGCCCATCCGCTTGGGCTGTTGTGCCACCACCGTTTCATTCCTGCCATCGCCATGAACACCTTCGCCACCCCCAGCCGGCCCATTGACTTCGAGCGCATCGCGCCGGCGCAATTGGATGCACTGGTCAGAACCGCGCCGAAGGCGGAGCTGCACATCCACATCGAAGGCTCGCTCGAGCCTGAGCTGATCTTCGAGTTGGCCGCGCGCAATGGGATCCGCTTGCCGTACGCCAGCGTCGACGCTTTGCGTTCGGCCTACGCCTTCACCAACTTGCAAAGCTTCCTGGATGTCTACTACGCCGGGGCCAGTGTCTTGTTGAAGGAGGAAGACTTCTACGACATGGCTTGGGCCTATCTGCGCCGGGCGGCCTCCGAAGGCGTCGTGTGCGCGGAGCTTTTCTTTGATCCGCAGACCCACACCGAGCGCGGTGTGCCCATGGGCGTGGTGGTCAAGGGCCTCAAGCGCGCCTGTGACCAGGCGCAGCGCGAATGGGGTTTGCGGGCCGAGCTCATCCTGTGCTTCCTGCGCCATCTGAGCGAAGAGTCGGCGCTGCAGACCCTGCAAGAGGCCTTGCCATACCGGGAGCACTTCATCGGGGTGGGTTTGGACTCTTCTGAACGCGGCCATCCACCGGAAAAGTTTGCGCGGGTGTTTGAGTGGGCCGGTCAACTGGGGCTGCACCGTGTGGCGCATGCGGGTGAGGAGGGGCCGGCGGCCTACATCAGCGCCGCACTCGACGTGCTGCAGGTGGAGCGGATTGACCACGGTGTGCGTTGCACCGAGGATCCCGCCTTGGTGCAGCGCCTGGCGCGGCAGGCGGTACCCCTGACGGTCTGCCCGCTGTCCAACATCAAGCTGTGCGTGTTCCCGAACCTGGCGGCGCACAACCTGCCGCAGCTGCTGGCTGCGGGCCTGGTGGTCACGGTCAACAGCGACGACCCAGCCTATTTCGGAGGCTACCTCAATGACAACTACAGCGCGCTGCTGCAGGCCCATCCCAGCTTGACGGCACGCCACGCCTGGCAGTTGCTTCGCAACAGCCTGATGGCCAGTTTTGCGCCACCGGCGGTCCGTGCGGACTGGGTTGCACGGTTGGACGAGCACTTCGCACGGGCGGCGCAAGCCTGATCCCCCCAAGGTGCAGGAGCCTGGGGCTTACCCTAGGGCCTGACGTATTCTCTTCTGTATACAGTTTAGATCACACTTCTGGATCGAACCGTATCCATGCCGCGCGGCACGCCCACGACCACCACCCAGCGCATCGTCGACTCGATCACGTCGGCCATCGTGGAGCGGCGGCTGATGCCCGGCACGAAGTTGGCGGAGCAGCGTTTGGCTGACATCTTTGCGGTGTCGCGCACGGTGGTCCGCCAAGCACTCAACCAACTCAGCCGAGACCGGCTGGTGACGCTGGAGCCCGCGCGCGGCGCCTTTGTGGCCACCCCCAGTGTGGAGGAGGCCCAGCAGGTCTTCGAGCTTCGACAAATGCTGGAGGGCGCGATGATGCGGCTGCTGGTGCAGCGCGTGTCCAAAGCGCAGATTGCCGAGTTGCGCGCCCACCTGAAGGCCGAGCGCGAAGCCATCGCGCTTAACCACGTGGCCGAACGCACGCGGCTGCTGGCCCACTTCCACAGCCTGCTGGCGCGCATGACGGGCAACCAGGTGCTGGAGGAGCTGCAGTCTGACCTGTTGTCGCGCTCGAGTTTGATTTCGCTGATGTACCAGTCTTCGCAGTCCGCCGCGGAGTCTTCGGCCGAGCATGAAGCCATCGTGGATGCGCTGGAGCACGGCGAAGTGGACGTGGCGGTGCAGCTGGCGCAGTCCCACATCGAGCAGGTGGAGCGCAACCTGCGCCTGGATCCCCGCGCGCCCGACTTGGCCGAAGCCCTCAAGGAGCACATCTGATGCGCCGGTATGCGGCCGTGCAGACCGCGGTGGTACGGCACGCACCGTGCTGGTGCTTCGTTCTGCGCATGGCTTTTGCTTACCGTTTGTTCTGATTCCTGCAGTCGCGTTTCGCACCCTTCCACCCAACCCCGGAGCTCCACATGACCACAGCCCACCCCATTCGCCGCCGCCTGCTGGGCAGCTTGTCCACCACCCTTCTGGCCTTTGCCGCCGTGGCCGGCGCGCTGGGCCCGCAGGCGGTGCAGGCGCAAACCCCCATCAAGTTCCAGCTCGATTGGCGTTTCGAAGGGCCAGCGGCTCTGTTCTTGGGGGCATCGGCCAAAGGTCACTACAAAGGTGCGGGCCTGGACGTGACGATCGATGCCGGCAACGGCTCGGGTGGCACCGTGCAGCGCGTGGCCTCTGGCGCCTACGACATGGGCTTTGCCGATCTGGCAGCGCTGATGGAGTTTCACGCCAACAACCCGGATGCGCCGAACAAGCCCGTGGCGGTGATGATGGTCTACAACAACACGCCTGCGGCCGTGTTGACGCTGAAGAAGACCGGGATCACCAAAGCCTCGGACCTCACCGGCAAGAAGCTGGGTGCACCGGTGTTCGATGCCGGACGCAAGGCCTTTCCCATCTTCACCAAGGCCAACAACTTGGGCAATGTGACCTGGGTGAGCATGGACCCGCCGCTGCGCGAGACCATGCTGGCCCGTGGCGAGGTGGACGCCATCACGGGGTTCTCCTTCACCTCGATGCTCAACCTGGAGGCCCGTGGCGTAAAGGCCAGTGACATCGTGGTCATGCCCTTTGCCGAGAACGGCGTGAAGCTGTATGGAAACGTCATCATCGCCAGCCCCAAGATGATCAAGGAGAACCCGGCAGCCGTGAAGGCCTTCTTGGCGGCGTTCACAAAGGGTGCCAAGGAGGTGATGGCCAACCCTGATGCGGCCATCGACTTTGTCAAGGCACGCGACGGCATCATCAACGTTGAACTGGAAAAGCGCCGCCTGCGCATGGCCATTGATGCCGTGGTGGCCAGCCCGGATGCACGGGCCGAAGGCTTTGGCGTGGTGGTGCCAGGCCGATTGGCGCTGATGGCCTCACAGGTCTCAGACGCCTACGCCACCAAGACCCGCATCAACCCGGACTCGGTGTGGACCGACGCGTTCTTGCCCTCCAAGGCTGAACTCAACATCCTGCCGCCAGCCAAGAAGTAAGCCACCAATGTCCGCGACCCCGTCACCCTTCGTCGACTTTCAAAACGTTTGGCTGGCCTACAACGACGAGTTGTTGGCCAACAACCAGTTTGCGGTTGAAGACATCTCACTGCAGGTGCAGCAGGGGGAGTTCATTGCCATCGTGGGCCCATCGGGCTGTGGCAAGTCCACCTTCATGAAGTTGACCACCGGCCTGAAGATGCCCAGCCGTGGCCATATCCGCATCGCCGGACAAGCCGTGACGGGACCGCTGAAGATCAGTGGCATGGCCTTCCAGGCCCCCAGCCTGCTGCCGTGGCGTACGACCATCGACAACGTGCTGTTGCCGCTGGAGATCGTGGAGCCTTATCGGTCGCAGTTCAAGGCACGGCGCAAGGAATTTGAGGAAAAGGCACGCAACCTGCTCAAGAGCGTCGGATTGGGCGGCTATGAGGACAAGTACCCCTGGCAGTTGTCGGGTGGTATGCAGCAGCGCGCCAGCATCTGCCGGGCCTTGGTTCACGAGCCCCAGATGTTGCTGCTCGATGAGCCTTTCGGAGCCCTGGACGCCTTCACGCGCGAAGAGCTGTGGTGCGCCCTGCGGGACCTGCACGCCGCACAGAAGTTCAACGTCATCCTGGTGACGCACGACCTGCGTGAAAGCGTGTTCCTGGCCGATACGGTCTATGTGATGAGCCGCAGTCCTGGCCGCTTCGTCGTACGCAAGGACATCGAGCTTGCACGGCCACGCGACTTGGAAGTGACCTACACGCCAGAATTCACCGACATCGTTCACGAGTTGCGTGGCCATATCGGCGCCATACGCCAGCCGGTGGGGCAGGGCGGCGGTTTGCCGCAGTGAGAACCCTATGAAGCACAAGACACTCGAACGCTGGTCCCCCCTGATCGTGTTGGCGGCCATCCTGTTGGTGTGGCAGGCCTTTGTCAGCGCGCTGTCCATTCCGGATTACATCTTTCCAGGGCCGTGGCAGATTGCCGGTGAATTCATCGAATTCAAGGGGCCCTTGCTGGAGGCGGCCTGGAAAACCTTTTGGGTCACCATGTTGGGTTTTGGTTTGTCGATCGTGGTGGGTGTCCTCCTGGGCTTCCTGATTGGCTCTTCGCGCTTGGCCTACACGGCCCTGTACCCGCTGATGGTCGCCTTCAACGCCGTGCCCAAGGCGGCGATCGTGCCCATCTTGGTCGTGTGGTTCGGCATCGGCTTGGGGCCTGGCATCCTGACCGCCTTCCTGATTTCTTTCTTTCCGATCACGGTGAACATTGCCACCGGCTTGGCCACCTTGGAGCCCGAGCTCGAGGACGTGCTGCGGGTGCTGGGCGCCAAACGATGGGATGTGCTGGTGAAAGTGGGCTTGCCGCGTTCGATGCCGTATTTCTACGGCTCGTTGAAGGTGGCCATCACCTTGGCCTTCGTGGGCACGGTCTTGGCCGAGATGACCGCTGGCGACTCGGGGATCGGCTACCTCATGCAAACCGCCGGCTCGCAGCAGCGCTTGCCGCTGGCCTTTGCCGGCCTGGTGGTGATCGGCGCCATGGCCATGGCCATGTACGAGTTGTTTTCCCTCGTGGAAAAGCGCACCACCGGCTGGGCTCATCGCGGGTCGCAGGCGGCTTGAGGGGACAGGGCGCGCGTGTAAAGAACTGTGTAGGCCCCGCTGGTCATCCCGCCTGGGCGTAGACTTGTTTGCGTTGGGCTGCTGTGCGCCCAGGGCCAGGATAGGCCCAGCGCGCAGCGTGCCTGTGTACCGGAGATGCCCCATGACGCCAAGCCGAGTCCTTGTTCCCTCGTATCTCGACAGCAGCCAGGCCAGCCCAGTGACCCCATCGGCCCGGAAGCCGGGTTCACCGCGCTTGTCGATCCTGCGCCTGGGTCCGCTTCTCACCTGTGTCCTGGTGGGGTCGGCCGCTGCGCAAACGGTGGTGGTTCCCGACTCTTCGCCTGGCGCAGTGCCTGGTGGCTTGCTGGCGCCGTCCGTGGGAGTGGCCACCGGTTCGGTGCCGACGAGCCCGGCCGCGCCACCGGCGCCGGTGGCCAGCCCCGCCGTTGCAGCGCCGGTGGTTCCCACGCCAGCCCCCAGCCTGGTCACGGCAAGGGTGTTGTCGGTGACCAGCGTGGCACAGGCGGCACCGGCCAGCCGCGTGGTGTGCACAGAGCCCGCCGAGGTGCCTGCGCCGACCAGTGGAGCAGGCGCCCTGGCGGGTGCCCTGGTGGGTGCGGCCCTGGGCAGCCAGGTCGGGGGTGGTTCCGGCCAGGCGCTGGCGACGGCAGCGGGTGTGGTGGGTGGGGCACTTGTAGGCGACAAGGCCGAGCAGGGCGGCCGCACCCAGACCGTACGCAACTGCATGACGCACAGTGGCCCGGCCCCCGTGATGGCATTTCAGGTGGCCTATGAATGGGCGGGACAGGTGTACACCACAGTTCTGCCCTATCACCCCGGAGCCAGTATTCAGCTTCAGCTGACACCCGTGGCCAGCGCAGCGGCGCCCGCCGACCCAGCCCTGGCCGTCGCCGGCATGGCGCCCCCGCTGGCCGGTACGGTGGTCACGCATACGGTGGTCATGGCGGCAGCACCCTACACATACGGACCCTATGTCACGTATGGCACCTATGGCCCCTACGGGCGTGCGCGGGGGGTGGTGGGGGTGGGGGGGGTGGGGGGCAGGCCCCACCGCGGGTGGCATGGCCACCGCCGCTGGTAAGCCGGCAAGCGTTCAGTGAACGGCGGCCAAGTGCTGCAGGTGCTGTGAGGCCCGTGCGGCCAGTTGGCTGCACTGGCGTGCCGTGAGGGCGTCCACGAGCCGATGCCAACGCTGCAGCACTTGGGGGTGTTCCCATTGCCGCGCCCATGCCCAGGCCAGGGTGTGGGCACCGGCGGCGCGCCGCAGGTGTGCGGGTGAGCCCAGCTCCAATCGGCGGGCCAGCAGGGTGTGGGTGAGCAGGTGCCAGGCCGCTTGGTGCGCCGTGGGCACCAAGCCTGCAACGGCCAGCAAGCCTTGAGCGGGCTCTTCGTCCAAGAAGATGTCGCGCAGCACCGCCAGCAGGTCGGCGGCAGCGGCCTGCTTGTGGTGTCGGGTGGTCACCCGTGAGCCCGTCCGATGATTGGCGGCGCCGAAGATGCGGGCGGCCGGGTCCGCTGAAGCTGAAGCCGAGGCCGGCAGCGGCGGGGGCAGGGGCACAGACACCGGGGCAAAGAGGTCAAGGCTGGTGTTCATCATCACGCTCCTGGTTGGGCTGGGAGACCCCATGTTGACCGGATCCAGGCTCATGGAGTGAGCCACCCCAGGACGGGTGGTGTTACATTTTTTCGGCGGTCGAACAGGGCGCAGCAGGGTGCTGCTCAAACGATCCGCACAGGGGCTATCGTGGGCAACACCGACCGTCTTTACCGAATCGAGAGTCTGATCAAGTCACGCGGGCACGTGAGCTTTGAGGAGATGATGCAAGCGCTGGAGGTTTCGCGGGCGACCCTTAAGCGGGACCTGGCCTACCTGCGTGACCGCATGGGTGCCCCCATTGAATTCGACCGGTTCCTGGGGGGCTACACCCTGCGCAAGGAAGGCCAGGATGGACGTGGCGACAAGCACGAGCTGCCGGGCCTGTGGTTCAACGAGCGCGAGTTGTATGCGCTGCTCACGGCCCATCAACTGCTGTCGGATATCGACTCCGACGGTGTCCTCAGCCGTCATCTGCAGCCCTTGTTGGAACGCATCCACGGCCTGTTGGGGACCGAAGGCCTGACGGCTGCCGACGTGATCAAGCGCGTGAAAATCCTGACCCCGGCCAAGCGACCGGTTTCAAGCCAGTGGTTCGAGCGCGTGACCGAGGCGCTGATCAAGCGACGCCGCATCGACATGGTCTACCACACGCGCAGCCGTGGGGCTTCGGGGGCTCGACCCGTGTCACCCCAGCGCCTCGTGCACTACCGTGCCACCTGGTACTTGGATGCCTGGTGTCACAAGGCGCAGGGCCTGCGCCGCTTCGCCCTGGACGCCATCGAGGACGCTCAGGTGAGCGAGGAAAAGGCCAAGGATGTCTCGCTCAAGACCGTTCAAGCCGAGATGGATGCGGGTTACGGTATCTATGCGGGCGCCAAGCCGCAGTGGGCCGTCCTGGTCTTCGAGCCGCAGGCGGCACAGTGGATCTCCCGTGAGCAGTGGCACCCCCAGCAGGTCGGGCAGTGGCGCGACGATGGGCGCTACGAACTGAAGTTGCCGTTTGTTCAGGAGACGGAGCTTGTGATGGACATCCTGCGACATGGCGCCGAAGTGACCGTCCTGTCACCACCGGCGCTGGTCAAGCGGATCCGCGAAGCGCTGGGATCGGCGCTGGGCCTGTACCGATGATGCCGCCCTGAGGGACCCCGCCGTTGGCCGATGCTCAGCTGGAGTCCTTGCCGGACGCGCTTGTACGCTGTGCCCATAGGGGTCGGCGCATCTCAAAGCGGTCCTCTTCGCGCAAGGTGAAGTAGTCGCCGACGCCGCCGCCGCGCAGCACCGGCCTGCCCAGGGTGGTGCGGTACACACCTTCAACGATCAGCGACTCGTCAATGTGCACGCCCACCACTTCGCCAAACACCATCCAGGTGTCCACAGGCGTGCCATCGGCACGCTGCAGGCGGTGGATTTGGGTGAGCCGACATTCAAAGGAGACCGGGCTTTCGGCCACACGTGGCGTGGAGATCACACGCGAGGCACAGGGCGTGAGTCCGGCCAGTTGAAACTCATCGACGTCCGGGGGGGCATCGATGCAGGTCTCGTTCATGGCGTCGGCGAGCTCCCGCGTGACCAGGTTCCACGCAAACTCACGCGTGGCTTCAATGTTGCGCAGGCTGTCCTTGGCACCAATGCTGGAAAAGCCAACGATGGGTGGCACATAGTTGAAGCCGTTGAAGAAGCTGTACGGAGCCAGATTGAGAGTGCCTTGCTCGGAGCGCGTGGAAATCCAACCGATGCCACGCGGGCCCACGATGGAGTTGAACGGGTCGTGCTTGAGGCCGTGGCCGTTGCGCGGTTCGTAAAAGTGGATGCTCATGTGGATGGCAGGCTGTCGCCGGTGATCGGCCCGCGGCCACTGAAGCGGTCCAGGGCCAGGTAGATCACGGGCGTGATGTAGAGGGTGATGGCCTGGGAAACGATCAAGCCTCCCACCACGGCCAGACCCAGGGGCTGGCGGAGTTCAGCGCCTGCACCGATGCCGATGGCAATCGGAAGGGCACCCACCAGGGCCGCCAGGGTCGTCATCATGATGGGGCGAAACCGAAGGATGCAGGCCTCACGGATGGCCACTTCGGGACTCATACCCTGGGTGCGCTGCGCATCCAAGGCGAAGTCGATCATCATGATGGCGTTCTTCTTGACGATGCCAATCAAGAGGATGATGCCGATGGTGGCGATCAGAGTGAGCTCCATGCCAAAGGCCATGAGCGTCAGCAGCGCACCGGCGGCAGCAGAGGGCAGACCCGCCAGAATGGTGATGGGGTGGATGTAGCTTTCGTACAGGACGCCCAACAGGAGGTAGATCACCAGCAGGGCCGCCACGATCAGCACGGCCTGCCCCTGCTGCGAGCTCTTGAACACGGCCGCGTCGCCGCCGTACTTGGTGACGATCGACGGGGGCAGTCGAACTTCGCTGCGGATCTTGTCGATGCGGTCGGTGGCGTCGCCCAGCGCCGCACCCGGCGCCAGGTTGAAGGACAGCGTCACCGCCTGAAGCTGCCCCACGTGGTTGACCGCGGTGGGGCCTACTGTCCGGCGCACCGTGGCCAGCGCGTTCAAGGGAACCAGGGCGCCGTTGGCGGCACGCACCGAAATGCCGGCAAAGGCGCGCTCGTCCACCTTGGCCTCCGGTGCGAATTCCATGATCACCCGGTAGGTGTCCACGGGTGTGAAGATGGTGGAGACCTGCCGTTCACCCAGTGCGGTGTAGATGGCCGAGCGGATCGCCTCCATCGGCACGCCCAGCGCATTGGCCTGTTCGCGGTCAATGTTCAGGGTGGCCTGAAGCCCGCGCAACTGTGAATCGGTGGTCACGTCACGGAACAGCGGATCGGAGCGCAGCTTCTCCTGCAGGCGATTGGCCCAAAGGTCCAGCTCCGAAGGCTCCACGCTTTGCAGAATGTATTGGTAGCGCGCTTTGCTCGGGCGGCTGCCCACGTTGAGGTTCTGAACCGGTCGCATGAAGACCGAAATGCCGGGAATCGCCCGGGTGCGCTTGCGCAGGTCCTCGATCACCGCCTTCATCGAATCGCGCTCGCTGCGCGGCTTGAGGTTGACGAACAGCCGGGCGTTGTTGGGGGTGGCGTTGCCGCCCACCACGCTGTTGACCGTGGCCACCGACGGATGCTTGAGGAACACCTCGATCACCTGCTGTTGAAGCGCGAGCATGGCCTCAATCGACACATCTTCGGCGGCTTCGGTGGTGACCTGCACCTGTCCGATGTCCTCCTCGGGGAAGAAGCCCTTGGGAATCACGTAAAAGATCCAGGCGGTCGCCACAAAGGTGCCCACGGCCACCGCCAGCACCGACTTGCGCCAGCGCAACGCCAAGTCCAGGGTGCGGGTGTAGCCCGCCAGGACCGCATTGAAGCCGCGCTCAAAGGAACGCACCACCGCGCCGGGGGGCTTCTTATGGGCTTCATCGGTCAGAAAGCGAGCCGCCAACATCGGCACCAGCGACAGCGAGACAAAGGCCGATGCCAGGATGGCCAGCCCCACCACCACAGCAAACTCGTGCAGCAGCAAGCCGATGACCCCGGGCATGAAAAAGACCGGGATGAACACGGCCACCAAGGAGGTCGAAATGGAGATGATGGTGAAGCCCACCTCGCGCGCGCCGCGCAGCGCGGCCTGGAACGGTGGTTCACCGTTCTCGACATGGCGCACGATGTTTTCCAACACCACGATCGCATCGTCCACCACCAAGCCGACGGCCAGGGTGAGCCCCAAGAGCGAGATGTTGTCCAGGGAATAGCTGAAGCCCCACAGCATGGCCAGTGCACCCATCAGGGACACCGGCAGGGACAGGCTGGGAATGGCGGTGGCCACAAAGCGGCGCAGGAACAGGAAGATGACCAACACCACCAGCACGATGGTGCCAATGAGGGTCAGGGTCACGTCGTGAAGCGCCTCTCGAATCGACAAGGAGCGGTCGTTGGTGATGCGCATGGCGATGGAGGCTGGCAGCTGCGCCTTGAGCTCTTCCAGGGCCGCCTTGGCCGCATCCACCACCTGCACGGTGTTGGCGTCGGGCAGGCGAAACACCGCCAAGGAGATCGAGGGCTCGCCGTTGAAACTGGCGAAGCTCTTGACCGACTCAAAGCTGTCCTCGACACGCGCCACATCGCGCAGGCGCACCGGCACACCGCCTCGCGTGCTGATGATCAGGTTGCCGAATTCCGCAGCACTGCGCAGTTGTCGATTGGCCTGAACCGTCAGAATCTGGCGCGGCCCGTCCAGGGTGCCCAGCGGGGTGTTGACATTGGCCGCAATCAGGGCCACGCGTACATCATCCACCGTCAGGTTTCGGCCCTGCAGTGCCTCGGGCAGCAGGCGCACCCGAACGGCGTATCGCTTCGCACCGAAGACACTGATCTGCGCCACGCCCGCCAAGGTCGACAGGTTGGGCACGATCACCTGGTCGGCATAGGCTTGGAGGTCGCGCGTGTCCAGGGAAGGGGAGTTCAAGGTGACGAAGAGCACCGGCGAGTCGGCTGGGTTGACCTTGCGGTAGCTGGGTGGTGCCGTCATCTCCAGGGGCAGCGCCCGCTGCGCCCGCAGCAGGGCCGCCTGTACATCAACCGAAGCCGCGTCAATGTTGCGCGACTCTTCAAACTCAATGGTGACATTGGTCTGACCCAGGGTGCTGGTGGAGCTGATCTGCGCCACGAAGGGGATGGTCTGGAACTGTTGTTCCAAGGGCAGGGCCACGGCGGTGGCCATGTCCTCCGGGCTGGCGCCCGGCAGGTTGGCCGAGACGTTGATCACCGGCGTGTTGTAGCTGGGCAGTGCGGCCACCGGTATGAAGTTCAGGCTCAGGGCACCGGCGACCACAATGGCCAGGTTCAGCAGCACGGTCATCACCGGGCGGCGGATGAAGATTTCCGAGAGGTTCATCGCGCAGCCGCTTCCTTGCCCGAACCCGGTGCTGCCGTGTTGGCGCTGCCGCCCGGCTTGCTGCTGTCGCGGCCACGGTCGATCACCTTGCTGCCGTTTCGGACGTTTTGGCGCCCTTCCAGCACCACCCGGTCACCCGCAGCAATGCCCTTGAGCGCGGCGAATCCGTCGGCCATGGCCAAGAGCTCCACCGGCTTGGCCTGTGCAATCCCCTCGTCATCCACCACGAACACGGTGCGGCCGCGGGCGCCTTGCACCACAGCCGCCACGGGAACCACCGCACCGCCTTCGACCGCGTTGAGGTTCATCCGCACCTTCACATAGGCGCCCGGCCACCAGCGTGAATCCCGGTTGTCGAGCTCAGCCCGCACGCGTACGGTTCCCGAGGCCGCATCCACCACGTTGTCAACAAACACCACCGCGGCGCTTTGCACCTGCGGCTTGCCGCCTGCGGGGGCGTCTTCCGCGGCGCGCACCTCCACCACCGTGGCGCGGCTTTTCAGGGCGGCCAATGCGTCGGGCAGGTTGCGTTGGGGCAAGGAAAAGGACACCAGCACGGGATGCAACTGGCTGATGGTGACCAGGGCCGCGCCACCCGGGCTGACGTAGGCGCCCGGATGCACCGTGATGGCGCCCAGGCGGCCTTCCTGCGGCGCCGTGACGGTCATGAAGGACAGGGCAACCTGCGCCGCATTCAGGGCTGCGCGCGAGGCCGCGACAGCCGCGTCCTGGGTCTGCACGGCGGTGCGCTGCACATCCACCGCACCCTGGGATACAAAGTTCTGCGCCAGAAGATCTTCACTGCGCTTGAGTTGCCGGCGGGCATCGGCCAGGGCGGCTTCGTCCTTGAGGACCTGCGCCTGGGCACGTTCGAGTTGCGCGCGTTCGTTGCGGTCGTCCAGCCGAAACAGCACCTGACCCTGACGGACCGCGTCGCCCTCACGGACCAACACCTCGCGGATGGTTGCGGCCACCTGAGCGCGCACCTCCACCGTACGGCGGGCGGTCACCGTGCCGGTGAGGTCCAGGCCCACGGCCAAACTGCGTTTCTCGGCCTTGACCAGGGTGACCGAAACAGGTCCACCACCGCCAGGGCCGCGGTTGGCGGCGTTGCCCGGTGCGGCGCTTGCGCTTGAAGCGGGCGCGCTGGCCTGGGCCGCCGCTGCTGACGCCGGTGCAGCGGCGCCGGGTGCGTTTGTGGCGGCGGCACCCGCTGCGGTGGCGGGCGGTGTGGCGGGCTGTGCGGCGGTCGTCTCCGGCTTGCCGCTGCAGGCAGACAGGCAGGCCACGGCTGAACAGACCAGGGCCGAAGCGGCCACCCGACGGGAAAACACGTGTTTCATGTGGTGTGCAGTGGTGTGGAATTGCGGGAGCGCGGTGGGCGCCCCGCCAGAAGCATCTCCGGCCGCTTCAGGCCCGCGCATCGTGGCTCAGGACCAACTTGCCCTTGACGGCGCGGGAGGCCATCAGAGCATAAGCCTGTGGAAGCTCGCTCATGGGCAGGACACGGTCGATGGCGGGCTTGATTCGCCCCTCTTGATACCACCCGACGAGCTGACCCAGGGCTTTCGCAAATGACTCGGGCTCACGCCGCACGAAGTCTCCCCAGAACACCCCGACGACCGAGGCACCCTTGAGCAGGGCCAGGTTCCACGGCAGGGCTGGAATCGTGCCTCCTGCAAAGCCGATCACCAGGTAGCGCCCACGCCAGGCGATGGAGCGGAACACCGGCTCGGCCAGCGACCCGCCAACCGGGTCGTAGACCACATCCGGGCCACGACCGTGTGTGAGTACCTTGAGGCGCTCGCGCACGTCCTCTTGGCTGTAGTTCAGCGTATCGTCCGCCCCCAGCGTTTTGCAGAACGCCGCCTTTTCATCGCTGGACACGCCGGCGATCACCCGCGCGCCAGCGGCTTTGGCCACCTGAATTGCCGAGGTGCCCACGCCGCCAGCGGCCCCCAGGACCAACACGGTTTCACCCGCCTTCAGGGCGGCACGGTCGATCAGGGCATGGTGTGTGGTGCCATAGGTGAAGGCGAAGGCGGCCGCGTGTTCAAAGGGCACGGACGCCGGCAAGGGCAGGCAGTGTGGCGCCGAGGCCATGGCATGCGTAGCAAAGCCACCGGCCGCACCAATGACGGCCACGTGTTGACCCGGTTGCAGGTGGCTGACATCGGGGCCCACCGCCTCCACCACGCCCGCGTACTCTGCGCCGGGCACGAAGGGCAGGGGCGGCTTGATCTGGTACTTGTTTTCCACGGTCAGCAGATCGGGAAAATTGAGGCTGGCTGCGCGAACGGCCACCAAGACCTGCCCAGGCCCAGGCTGCCCCAGGTTCAGGGGCTTCCAGCGCAGTTGATCCGCGCCAGTGGGGTTGTCGCATAGCCATCCGTGCATCGTGTTCCTCGCTTGCTGGTCCCGGGGGATGCACCGCCGTGTGCCAGGGGTGCTGCCTACAATGGGCCTATGCGTATTCTGATCGCAAACGACGACGGCTATTTGGCCCCTGGTCTGGCTGCCTTGGCGCAGGCCATGCAGGGCTTGGGAACCTTGGACATCATCGCGCCGGAGCAAAACGCCAGCGGCACGTCCAACGCCCTGACGCTCAACCGCCCGCTGTCGGTGTACACCGCAGCCAATGGCTATCGGTACGTGAACGGGACGCCCTCGGACTGCGTGCACGTGGCACTGACCGGCCTGTTGCCCAGGCCCGACCTGGTGGTCTCGGGCATCAACCAGGGCGCGAACATGGGCGATGACACGCTGTATTCGGGCACGGTGGCCGCCGCGATGGAGGGCTTCCTGTTCGGCGTGCCCGCCATTGCCTTCTCGCAGGTCGACAAGGGTTGGGGCGACTTGGCCGCTGCATCCGCGGTGGCACGTGCCGTGGTCGAGCGGGTGATCCATCAAGGCTTGTTGGGGCGCGCCTTCTTGCTGAACGTGAACATTCCCAACCGTGGCGATGCGGCGCAACTCCCGTGGCGCATCACGCGCCTGGGGCGGCGCCATGCCAGCGAACCGGTGGTGCGCCAGACCAGCCCGCGCGGCGAGCCCATCTATTGGATTGGCCCGGCCGGGGATGCGCGCGAGGCCGGCCCCGGAACCGACTTTCACGCCACCGCCCACGGTGCGGTGTCCATCACGCCGCTGCAGATCGACCTCACCGACCACCAGCACCTGGGGGATTGGTCCGGAGCCCTCGGGGCGCTGGCGCCTGAGCCCCGATGAGCGACTCTGCACGCCCACCGGCCCGCCGTTCGCGCTTTCCGGCTTCAGTGGCGGCCACGGCTCCAGGGGCGGCCAACAGGGCCCCCGTGCTGCGCCCCCAGCGCCCGGTGGAGCAGGCGGCTCAAGACGCGGCCCGTGTGGTGGCACCTTCCGGTGTGGGCCTGGACTCGGAGGCCGTTCGGCGCAGCATGGTCAGCCGCCTCCAACAAGGCGGCATTCGCTGCGAGCCCGTGCTGCAGGCCATGGCACAGGTTCCGCGGCACCAGTTTGTGGATTCGGCCTTGGCCGCGCAGGCGTATGAGGATACGAGCCTGCCGATCGGGCTGGGCCAGACGATTTCCAAGCCCTCGGTGGTGGCCCGCATGCTCAGCTTGCTGCATGAGGGGGTCCGGGCTCAGGCCTTGGGCCACCTGGGCAAGGCCCTCGAAATCGGCACGGGCTGTGGCTACCAGGCGGCGGTCCTGTGTCTGGTGGCGCGGCAGGTGGTGTCCATTGAGCGTCTGGCGCCCTTGCATGAGCAGGCCCGCCAGCGCCTGGAGCCCTGGCGGGCGCAGCGGCTGATGCTGATTTGGGGCGACGGCCGCCTGGGGCATGGCCCGTCCGCGCCTTACGACAGCATCGTGGCCGCCGCCGGAGGCGACGACATCCCCCAGGCCTGGCTGGACCAACTGGCCGTGGGTGGGCGCCTGGTGGCGCCCGTGCACTCCCAGGCCCACGGCGGTCACATGCTCTTGGTGGTGGACCGCCAGGACAGCGGATACACCCACACCTTGCATGAGCCCGTGCACTTCGTGCCCCTAAAATCCGGGGCGCAATGAGTTCAATGCCCCTGAGTTTTCGCCGCCTGTGGATGGGATGCCTCCTGACGTCGGTGGTGGTCCTGGCGGCTTGCGGCAGCCCCACCAAGCGAACCGTGGTGGTTGAAGACCGCAGTGTGGGCCGAGCGCCCACCTCGGCCTCAGCTTCGGCAGCCCGGGCCAACCCGACCGAAGCGCCCGGTGCCACCACCAGCGCCGTGTCTTCCTCCGGCGAAACGGCGTCCATGGCCGGCAAGCCGGGGTACTACACCGTCAAGCCTGGCGACACACTGGTTCGCATCGGGTTGGACCATGGCCAAAACTGGCGCGACATTGCCCGTTGGAACCAGATCGACAACCCCAATGTGATCGAAGTGGGGCAGGTCCTGCGGGTTCGCCCAGAGGCGACGGCGGCGCGCGTGGCGGCCCGGCCCTCCGAGCGCGCAGCGGATCGCGCTTCTGATCGTGCGGCGGATCGCCCCGCCGAACGCTCTGGCGGCGCTGCTGGCGGCGTGGTTGCCCCGCGCGTGGGCTCGGGCAGCGCGGCCGATGCGGCGCGTGAGTCCGAAGGGGGCACCGCCGAGCTCACGTGGGGTTGGCCCGCAACCGGCCCCGTGCTGCAGGGCTTTGATGAGCAACGCAACAAGGGCCTTGACCTGGGCGGCAAGGCGGGCGATGCGGTGCTGGCAGCCGCCGATGGGCGGGTGGTCTATGCCGGATCGGCCCTGCGGGGTTACGGTAACTTGGTGATCCTCAAGCACAACAGCACCTTCTTGAGTGCCTATGCGCACAACCAAACGCTCCTCGTGAAGGAGGACCAGGTGGTCAAGCGGGGCCAAAAGATTGCCGAGATGGGCAGCACCGACGCCGAGCGGGTTCAGTTGCACTTTGAAATCCGCCGTGATGGCAAGCCGGTCGACCCGGCCCGGTACCTGCCGGCCCGATGAGGCGCGCGGCAGCCCCACCCAGCGCCAGCGACTGGCTGCAGGTGGAGTCACTGGACCTGGAAGGCCAGGGCGTGGCGCACGACGCGCAGGGCAAGGTGGTCTTCATCGAGGGTGCCCTGGCCGGCGAGACCGTGCGTGCCCTGATCCAGCGCCGCAAGAACGCCTGGGAGCAGGGCGAGTTGTGCGAGCTGGCGCGCCCCAGCCCGCTGCGTGTGCAGCCGGCCTGTGCGCACTTTGGCTTGCACCGCGGGGCCTGTGGTGGCTGTAAGGTCCAACACCTGGAGCCCAGTGCCCAGGTGGCTGTGAAGCAGCGGGCCCTGGAGGACAACCTGGCGCACCTGGCCAAGGTGAGGGCTGAACAAATCCTGCGCCCGATTGAGGGCCCTGCTTGGGCCTACCGCCACCGCGCGCGCCTGTCGGTGCGCCATGTGGCGGCCAAGGGCGTGGTGCTGGTGGGTTTCCATGAGCGCCAGTCGCGCTACGTGGCCGACATGGCCAGCTGCGCCATCCTGCCCGCTGGTGTGAGCCGGCTCCTGCTGCCCTTGCGCGGATTGATCGGTTCCCTGCAAACCCGTGACCGTCTGCCCCAGATCGAATTGGCCGTGGGTGAACGGCAGATGCCCGACGGGTCCTTCGGCCCGAGCACCGCCCTGGTCTTGCGCCACTTGGTGCCCTTGCCACCCGCGGATGTGCAGCAACTGGAGGGGTTCGCGGCCGCTCAACAGGCCATCGGACTGCAGTGGTGGCTGCAGCCCAAGGGGCCCGACACGGTTCATCGACTGGGCGGCCACGGGGAGGCGGGCCTGGACCTGGTCTACCGCTTGCCGGAATTCGGTGTCGTGATGCCGTTCAAGCCCACCGACTTCACACAGGTCAATGCCGGCATCAACAGCGTGATGGTGGGCCGGGCCGTGCGCTTGCTGCAGCCCCAGCCCACCGAGCGCGTGATCGATTGGTTCTGTGGCTTGGGCAACTTCAGCTTGGCGCTGGCCCGTTCAGCGGCCGCGGTGCTGGGCGTGGAGGGCAGCGCGGCCCTGGTGGAGCGTGCCCAGGGCAACGCAGCACTCAATGCTTGTGCGCAGCGGACCTCGTTTGTCGAGCGCAACCTTTTTGAGATGAGCGCGGAGCGCTTGATGGCCGATGGTCATGCCGACAAGTGGCTGGTCGACCCGCCCCGCGAGGGCGCGCTGGCTTTGTGCAAGGCCTTGGCCGACGCGGTCGGCGCACCCGTGCCCGGTTGGAAACCGCCACGGCGCATCGTTTACGTCAGCTGCAACCCTGCCACCCTGGCCCGTGACGCAGGTCTCTTGGTGCACCAGGCGGGCTACCGATGCACCCACGCTGGGGTCGTCAACATGTTCCCCCACACCGCCCATGTGGAAAGCATGGCGGTCTTTGAACACCAAGATCTGGAGCACGCGCACCGGCCATGAAAAACGCCCGCGATGCGGGCGTTTTTTCAGGGGAGCAGCGCGAGGTGCGTCAGTCGCGCTCGCCGCCGAAGATGCCAAACAGGGCCAGCAGGCTCTGGAACACGTTGTAGATGTCCAGGTAGATGGCCAGCGTGGCGCTGACGTAATTGGTTTCGCCACCGTCGATCACACGCTTGAGGTCGTACAGCATGTAGGCCGAGAACAGACCTGCGGCCATCACCGACAGCGTCATCATCAGCACGCTGGACTGCACGAAGATGTTGATCAGCCCCACCACCAGCAGGATGATGGCGCCGACAAACAGGAACTTGCCCATGCCACTGAGGTCGCGCTTGATGACCGAGGCCAAGCTGGCCATGGCAAAGAACACGGCCGCGGTGGTGCCGAAGGCGTACATGATGAGCGTGGCACCGTTGGACAGCCCCAAGATGGCCGCGAGCATGCGCGACAGCATCAGGCCCATGAAGAAGGTGAAGCCCAACAGCAAGCCCACGCCTGCGGCCGAGTTCTTGAACTTCTCAATGGCAAACATAAAGCCAAAGGCGCCGGCCAGGAACAGGATGACGCTCATCCCGGTGCCCATGCGGGCCATGATGCCGGTGGACACGCCCAGCCAGGCGCCCAACACCGTTGGGATCATCGACAGTGCCAGCAGGGCATAGGTGTTGCGCAGCACGCGGTTGCGCTGGGCGGGGGTGGACACCACGCCGCCGAAACCGTAGGCGGTCTGGATACCTTCGTTCATCTTGCAATGCTCCTTGGTTGCACTGGGGCCTCTAACAGAAGGCCGCCATGGTCACTTTGATGCGACAGCCCCAGTTTAGTTCCCCCGGCGGGACATCGCCAATCCACTAAAGTACCGGGGTTTTGTCTGACCAGGTCCCAAAAGCATGAACACCAAACCCTATCTGAGCCTCGAAGACGTACGACGCGTGGCGCAAGCTGCCGAAGCCGAAGCGACGAAAAACCAATGGGCGGTCACCATCGCCATCACCGACGAGGGTGGCCATCTCCTGTGGCTGCAGCGCCTGGATGGCGCTCCCCCGGTCTCGGCCCACATCGCGCCCGGCAAGGCCCGCACGGCCGCCTTGGGCCGTCGTGAGAGCCGCGTGTACGAAGAAATCATCAACCAAGGCCGGACCTCATTTTTGAGCGCACCCACCATTGACGCCATGCTGGAGGGCGGGGTCCCCATCATGGCCCAAGGTCACTGCATCGGCGCGGTGGGGGTCAGTGGCGTGAAGTCCACCGAGGACGCCCAGATCGCCAAGGCGGGTATTGCCGCACTGGGCCTTTGACGGCCGCGCGGTGATCCGACCCACCCGCAGCGGGTCGGACACCCTGGGGCGGGGTGTCTAGGGGTAACCCTCGGCTATACTCCACAGGTTTACCTGATCAACCGGCACGCCCAGGCATCACCCCTCGATCCACCACCCCGCACAAAGGCCAAAGGACGGCGGCAGATGCCCGTTTTCCCGAGGCCTTTCGTTCAGGTTGGGCGTGCAACTGGAGTGACCTTTGCTGCCTGCCCTGCCTCCCGCCATCCTCGCCCTTGCAGATGGCACGGTATTCCTTGGCCAGTCGATCGGCGCCCCCGGCAACACCGTGGGCGAGGTGGTGTTCAACACCGCATTGACCGGCTACCAGGAAATCCTCACCGACCCCAGCTACACCCGTCAGATCGTCACCCTGACGTATCCGCACATCGGCAACACCGGTGTGAACCCGCAGGACACCGAAAGCACGCGTGTGTTCGCGGCGGGCCTGATCATCAAGGACTTGCCGCTGCGGGTCTCCAACTTCCGCCAAACGGCCAGCCTGGGCGACTACCTTCAGACTGAAGGAACGGTGGGCATTGCCGGGATCGACACACGGCGCTTGACCCGACACCTGCGGACCACCGGCGCCCAAAACGGCTGTATCCAAACCTTTGCTTCAGGGCACGCGGTGTCCCCCCAGGACATTCGCGAAGCTGTGGCGTTGGCCCAGGCGGCGCCGTCCATGGCGGGCTTGGACCTGGCCCAGGTGGTCAGCACCACGCAGCGCCATGTGTGGACCCAAGGGGAGTGGGGCCTGACCGCCCACGGCGGCGCAGCCCCCGGTTCGGCTGCGGGGTCCGCAGGATTCCACGAGCCCGCCTCGGCCCTCTTTCACGTGGTGGCCTACGACTTCGGCGTCAAGCGCAACATCCTGCGCATGTTGGCCCAGCGCGGAGCCCGTATCACCGTCGTGCCGGCCAAGACGCCGGCTGCCGAGGCGATGGCCCTCAAGCCCGACGGGTTCTTCCTGAGCAACGGCCCCGGAGACCCCGAGCCTTGCGACTACGCCATCGAGGCCGCGCGCACCCTCATGGACAGCGGCACGCCCACCTTTGGCATCTGCCTGGGTCACCAGATCATGGCTCTGGCCAGCGGCGCCAAGACCTTCAAGATGAAGTTCGGGCACCACGGTGCCAACCATCCCGTCAAGGACCTGGACAGCGGCCGGGTGTCCATCACCAGCCAGAACCACGGCTTCGCGGTGGACGCCGATTCGCTGCCGGCCCACCTGCGTGCCACGCACATCAGCCTGTTCGACGGCACCCTGCAGGGCCTGGCCCGAACCGACCGCCCAGCCTTTTGCTTCCAAGGGCACCCCGAAGCCTCACCCGGGCCCCATGACATTGCCTATCTGTTCGACCGTTTCACTGCGCTCATGAAGGCCCACCAGGAGAACCAGAATGCCTAAGCGCAGCGACATCCAATCGGTCCTGATCATTGGTGCCGGCCCGATCATCATCGGCCAGGCCTGCGAGTTTGACTACTCCGGCGCGCAAGCCTGCAAGGCCTTGCGCGAAGAGGGTTACCGCGTTGTGTTGGTGAATTCCAACCCGGCCACCATCATGACCGACCCGGGCATGGCCGATGCCACTTACATCGAGCCCATCACCTGGCCGGTGGTGGAAAAGATCATTGCCAAGGAGCGTGCGCAACACCCCCACGAAAAGATGGTGCTGCTGCCCACCATGGGCGGACAGACGGCGCTGAATTGCGCCCTGGACCTGGCCCGCAACGGGGTGCTGGCCAAGCATGGGGTGGAGATGATCGGGGCGAATGAACACGCCATCGAAAAGGCCGAGGACCGCCTGAAATTCAAGGACGCGATGACCAAGATTGGGCTGGATTCAGCCAAGTCCGGTATCGCACACTCCCTGGAGGACGCCTGGGCGGTTCAAAAGCGCATCCAGGCCGAGATCGGGGGCAACGGCTTTCCGATGGTGATTCGCCCGTCCTTTACCTTGGGCGGCACGGGTGGCGGCATTGCCTACAACCCCGAAGAGTTTGAAGAAATCTGCAAGCGCGGCTTGGACCTGTCGCCGACCAAGGAACTGCTGATCGAAGAGTCCCTCATCGGTTGGAAAGAGTACGAGATGGAGGTGGTGCGCGACAAGGCGGACAACTGCATCATCGTCTGCTCGATCGAAAACCTGGACCCCATGGGCATCCACACCGGGGACTCCATCACCGTGGCGCCGTCGCAGACACTCACCGACCGCGAATACCAACTGCTGCGCAACGCCTCCATCGCCATCCTGCGGGAGATCGGCGTGGACACGGGCGGCTCGAACGTGCAGTTCTCCATCAACCCGGACAACGGGCGGATGATCGTGATCGAGATGAACCCGCGGGTGTCACGCTCTTCGGCCTTGGCCTCCAAGGCCACGGGCTTCCCGATTGCCAAGATCGCGGCCAAGCTGGCGGTGGGCTACACGCTCGACGAGCTCAAGAACGACATCACCGGTGGTGCCACGCCCGCGTCCTTCGAGCCTTCGATCGACTACGTGGTCACCAAGATCCCGCGCTTTGCCTTTGAGAAGTTTCCAGCAGCCGATCCCCATCTGACGACGCAGATGAAGTCGGTGGGCGAGGTGATGGCCATGGGCCGCACCTTCCAAGAGAGCTTTCAGAAGGCCCTGCGCGGCCTGGAGACCGGCATCGACGGCTTGAGCGAGCGCAGCCAAGACCGTGACGAGATCATCGAAGAGATCGGTGAGCCCGGCCCCGAACGCATCCTGTTTGTGGGCGATGCCTTTCGCATCGGCATGACGCTGGACGACGTCTTTGAAGAAACCAAGATCGACCCCTGGTTCCTGGCGCAAATCGAAGACCTGATCAAGACCGAGGCCCAGGTCAAGGGCCGCACCTTGCAGAGCCTGTCGGCTGATGAACTGCGCCACCTGAAGAAGAAGGGCTTTTCAGACAAGCGGCTGGCGCGGCTCTTGGGCACGGACCAGCATGCGGTGCGCAAGGCCCGCCACGGCCTGGGCGTTCGCCCGGTGTACAAGCGGGTGGACACCTGCGCGGCGGAGTTCGCCACGCAAACCGCCTACATGTACTCCACCTATGACGAAGAGTGCGAGGCCCAACCCTCCACGCGCAAGAAGATCATGGTGCTGGGCGGTGGCCCCAACCGCATTGGTCAGGGCATTGAGTTCGATTACTGCTGCGTGCACGCCGCGCTGGCCATGCGCGAGGACGGGTACGAGACCATCATGGTCAACTGCAACCCGGAAACCGTCTCCACCGACTACGACACGTCCGATCGGCTGTACTTCGAACCGGTCACGCTGGAAGACGTGCTGGAGATCGTCGACAAGGAAAAGCCCGCGGGTGTGATCGTCCAGTACGGCGGCCAAACGCCGCTCAAGCTGGCTTTGGATCTCGAAGCAAACGGGGTGCCCATCATCGGCACCTCGCCCGACAGCATCGACATCGCCGAAGACCGCGAGCGCTTTCAGAAGTTGTTGCACGAATTGGGCCTGAAGCAGCCGCCCAACCGCACCGCCCGCACCGAAGAGGCGGCCCTGCAATTGGCTCAGGAAATTGGCTACCCCCTGGTGGTGCGCCCCAGCTACGTGCTGGGCGGGCGTGCCATGGAGATCGTGCACGGAGACAAAGACCTGGAGCGCTACATGCGCGAAGCCGTGCGCGTGAGCGAAAAGTCGCCCGTGCTGCTGGACCGCTTTTTGGACGACGCCATCGAAGTCGATGTGGACTGCATCTGTGATGGCAGCGACGTGATGATTGGCGGCATCATGGAGCACATTGAGCAGGCCGGCGTTCACTCCGGTGACAGCGCTTGCTCGCTGCCACCGTATTCGCTGAGCGCCGAGCTGCAGGACGAGCTTCGCCGGCAAACCGCCCTCATGGCCAAGGCCCTGAAGGTGATTGGCCTGATGAACGTGCAATTTGCTATCCAGGGTGAGGGCGCCGATGCGGTGGTCTATGTTCTGGAGGTGAACCCGCGTGCTTCGCGCACCGTGCCTTATGTGAGCAAGGCCACCGGTCAAAGCCTGGCCAAGATTGCGGCACGCTGCATGGCCGGGCAGAAGATTGCGCAGCAAAAGGGGTTGGGGGGGCGCGCACCCCATGAGGTGATCCCGCCGTACTTCACCGTCAAGGAAGCCGTCTTCCCCTTCAACAAGTTCCCGGGCGTAGACCCCATCCTGGGCCCCGAGATGCGTTCAACGGGTGAGGTGATGGGCGTCGGTGCCACCTTCGGTGAGGCCATGCTCAAGAGCCAACTGGGCGCCGGTTCCCGCCTGCCCACCAAGGGCACCGTGGTGATCACCGTCAAGGACCATGACAAGGACCGTGCGGCCAAGGTGGCCGCTGACCTGACGGGCTTGGGCTTTCAGATCGTGGCCACCAAGGGCACGGCGGCGGCCATCAGTGCCGCCGGCACACCCGTCAAGGTGGTCAACAAGGTCAAGGATGGCCGCCCGCACATTGCCGACATGGTCAAGGCCGGTGAAATCCAGCTGGTGTTCACCACCGTTGACGAAACGCGCACGGCCATCGCCGATTCACGCTATATCCGCACGGCAGCCCTGGCCAACCGGGTGACCTACTACACGACCATGGCCGGTTGTGAAGCGGCCACCGAGGCGCTAAAGCACGAAGAAGACCTCACCGTGATGTCGGTTCAGGAACTGCACCGCCAACTCCACTAAACTTCCAGTCGAGATTGGCCGCCGCCCAAGGCTTGAAGTGCAAGCCGGGCGGCGGTTTTCATTCCAGGAGACCCCGATGACGACCATTCCGCTGACCAAGCGCGGTGCCGAAAAACTCAAGGAAGAGCTGCACCGGCTGAAGACCGTGGAACGCCATGCCGTGATCCAGGCCATCGCCGAAGCGCGTGCCCAGGGCGATCTGTCGGAGAACGCCGAATACGATGCCGCCAAGGACAAGCAGGGCTTCATCGAGGGTCGAATTCTGGAGCTTGAGAGCAAGCTGGCGGCGGCGCAAATCATCGACCCCAGCACGCTGGACGCTGATGGCCGTGTCGTGTTTGGTGCCACGGTCGACCTCGAAGACGAAGACAGCGGCAACAAGGTGACCTACCAAATCGTGGGCGACGACGAAGCCGACCTCAAGCTGGGCTTGATTTCGGTGAGTTCGCCGATTGCGCGCGCGTTGATCGGCAAGGAAGCGGGCGATGTGGCCGAGGTGCAGGCTCCCGGCGGCAAACGCAGCTATGAAGTCATCGAGGTGCGCTATCTTTGACGCACAGCGAAAAGCCTAGCGAAATGCCCCGCCACGGCCTGCGGTGCCCCACCGCAGCCGAGACCATGGGATGGCGCTTAGGCCTTTTTCGTGCTGGTCAGCCGTTTCTTGGCGCGCTTGATCATGCCGCCGGCGGTGACCCGCTCGTTGCCCATCACCCGAACCTTTTTGACCTGAGGGCGG
>JACCDW011774833.1_pt1 | contig 36139 bp, 28 predicted proteins | sample 7449781 | NCBI WGS metagenome assembly JACCDW01 (sample SAMN15323449, study PRJNA562643) | freshwater metagenome | isolation source: river surface water | place: USA:Blue River Watershed | collected 2017-08-18
ACTCGAACCCGCACAGTATTGCTACCGTCAGGACCTAAACCTGGTGCGTCTACCAATTTCGCCACCCGCGCGGGTCCCATCGATATGGGTTGAATCGGTCAACCTTCTATTTTAACCATGGAAGTGGGGGCTTCGAGGTTGAAGCCCCCAAGTCAAGGCCTGCTTTAGGCGGATTTGGCAGGGGGCGAAACCTTGAACCAAGCCGCATACATGGCTGGCAAAGCCAGCAAGGTCAGGGCTGTGGCCACAATGAGGCCGCCCATGATGGCAACGGCCATGGGCCCCCAAAACACGCTTCTGGACAAGGGAATCATGGCCAAAACAGCAGCCGCTGCGGTGAGCACGATGGGTCGCAAACGTCTGACGGCGGATTCCACAATGGCCTCCCAAGCTGGCACGCCCGCGGCACGGTCCTGCTCAATTTGGTCGATCAAGATGACCGAATTGCGCTGAATCATGCCCATCAGGGCAATCACACCCAGCAAAGCAACAAAGCCAAAAGGACGATCAAGCACCAGCAAGGCCCCCGCCACGCCCGCCATACCCAAGGGGCCGGTGAGGAACACCAACAAAGCACGACTGAAACTTTGCAACTGCAGCATCAAGAGCGTGAAGGTGACAAAGAGCATCAAGGGCATGCCAGCTGCAATGGAAGCAGATCCTTTGGAGCTCTCCTCCACAGCACCCGCGACCTCAATGCGATAGTCATTGAACCCTGCAGCGTGCCATGCGGCTTCAATCTTTTTGAGTTCGGGCAGCAATTGGTTGGTGACAGTGGCACCCTGAATGCCTTCAATCAGGTCGGCATTGACGGTGATAGCGTAGTTGCGACCTTCACGCCACATGACGCCGGGTTCCCAATTGAACACAGGCTTGGCGATTTGCATCAAGGGGATGGATTTGCCCGTTGCAGTCGGCACATAAGCGCCAGCCAAATCGGTGATGGCATCACGCTCGGACTGCGGTTGTCGCAACACGATGTCGATCAATTTGTCACCATCACGGTACTGACCCACCGTGGATCCGGAAGCCATGGTGCGCGACGATTGCGCAATGGATTGACTGGTCACACCCAATGCACGTGCTTTGGCTTGATCAACTTCCAAACGGATGACCTTGATCGATTCGTTCCAGTTGTCGTTCACGCCGCGCGTGTTGGGATTGGCGCGCATGGTGGCCTTGACTTCGTCGGCCTTCAAGCGCAGGGCCAAAGGATCGGCACCCACCACCCGGAATTGAACGGGGTAAGGCACTGGGGGTCCATTGGGCAACAGCTTCACGCGTCCGCGAACTTCTGGGAACTCGGTGGCCAACAAAGCTGGCAGTTTGATGCGCAGTGATTCACGCACTTTCAAATCTTTGGGCAGCACAATCAACTGCGACACATTGGACTGGGGGAACACCTGGTCCAAGGGCAAGTAAAAGCGCGGCACACCAGAACCGACCCATGTACTGACAGACGTGACCCCCTCCTCCGCCATCAAACGCTTTTCAATGCGCTTTGAAACTTCATCACTGGCTGCAAAACTGGAACCCTCGGGCAACCAAACATCCACCATGATTTCAGGGCGACTTGAGTCTGGGAAAAACTGCTGCTGCACTTTGCCCATGCCCACAATGCCCAACACAAACAAGGTCAAGGTAATGGCAATGGTTTTCCATTTGTTGAAAACACACCAAGTGACAGCAGTTCGGAATTTTTTGTAAAAAGGCGTGTCAAACATTTCATGGACGACAGCTTCGCCAGATTCAGCCACATGCGGTGGCGCCTTCAACAACAAGGTCCCCAAATAAGGCACAAAGTAAACGGAGGCAACCCAACTGATCAGCAAGGCAATGACCGTGACAGCAAAGATGGCAAAAGTGTATTCACCTGTCATGGACTTGGCCAATCCAATGGGCAAGAAACCGGCTGCCGTGATCAAAGTACCCGTCAACATGGGCATGGCCGTAAGCTCGTATGCAAAGGTGGCCGAGCGAACTTTGTCATAGCCCTCTTCCATTTTGCGAACCATCATTTCAACGGCAATGATGGCATCGTCTACCAACAAACCCAAGGCGATGATGAGCGAACCCAGTGAAATTTTGTGCAGGCCAATGTTGAAGTAATCCATGGCCAAAAATGTGACCGCCAACACCAAGGGAATGGTGATGCCCACCACCAAACCGGGTCGAATGTCCAAGGTCCAACGGCGCCACAAAGGATGAATGCCCGGACGCTTGTGCAAGCCCAGTGACAAGAAGCTCACAGCCAACACAATGGCCACAGCCTCCACCAAAGTTTGCAAGAACTCATTCACAGACTTTGACACTGCTTTGGGTTGGTCTTGCACTTGAATCAGCTTCACACCTGCGGGCAAGGTGGCCTCAATGTTTTGTGCGCTGGCCTTGAGTGCTTTGCCCAATTGAATGATGTCGCCCCCTTTGGCCATCGACACACCCAGACCAATGACCTGTTCGCCGTTGTGTCGCACTTTGACGGAAGGTGGATCGATGTAGTCTTGTTTGACGGTGCCCAAATCAGACAATTTGATTTGCTGTCCAGAAGCACCGCGAATGGGCATTTGCCTTAAGGCCTCGAGGCTGTTGAACTGGCCATTGACACGCAACTGAATTGCATCTTTAGGCAAATTCAATGTACCCGCAGATTCCACCGCGTTTTGTTGACCCAATTGCGCGATGACGGCACCCATGTCGATGCCCATCGCTGCCAATTTCTTTTGCGAAATTTCAACGAATACTTTTTCGTCTTGCACGCCGAACAGTTCAACCTTGGCAACGTCTTGAACGCGCAAGATCTTTTGCCGCACATCGTCAGCAAACTTTTTCACTTCAGCGGGCGTAAAGCCCTCGGCTTGCAATGCATAAATGACGCCATACACATCGCCAAAATCATCCACGAAGAAGGGCCCGACCACACCCGAAGGCAAGCTGCCGCGCATGTCGCCAATTTTCTTGCGAACGGTGTACCAAACATTGGCCACTTCGGCTGGCTTGGAATAGTCTTTGATTTGAAAAATGATTTGCGATTCACCCGGCTTAGAATAGCTGCGAATCTTGTCGGCATAGGGTACTTCTTGAAGCGTTCGCTCCAATTTGTCAGTGACTTGTTCAGCCACTTGCTGCGCTGTGGCACCGGGCCAATAGGCGCGAACGACCATGACGCGGAAGGTGAACGGTGGATCTTCGTCTTGACCTAAGTTGAAGAAAGCAAAGACGCCCAAAAGCATCAACACCAACATCAAATAACGAGTGAGCGCCGGATGGTCCAGCGCCCATTTGGACAGGTTGAAACCTGCTTTGGGTTCGGTACGCATGGTTTATTTGCTCGCAGGTGGCGTGAGGGCTTCAGGGTTGTAAACGGTGACTTTTTGCCCCGGCGACAAAACATGCACACCGGCACTCACAATTTGTTGACCTGGCTTGAGGCCCGAGGCGATCACCACGTCATTGCCATCGGCCGTGGCCACTTGAACCACTTGCGATGAGACCGTGCTGCTTGCTGAATCAAACAACCACACGGTGGTTTGCTGACCTTCCTGACGCAAGGCACTGGTGGGTACCTTGATAACATTGGCTTGACTACCCGCCAATTGCGGCGCGTGGACATTTAAGGTGATGCCCAAGGGCAAGGCTTCGGCTTTTTCCAAGCCCAACTTGACTGTGAAAGTGCGCGTTGCAGGATCGGCACTGGCACCAATTTCACGCACTTGGCCTTGGACGGTTTGATTGCCGTTGCCAACAGTCGCGGTCATTTTTTGACCCAACTTCAAGCGCCCCACCACATGTTCTGGCACCGCAAAGACGGCATCGCGGGGGCCATCTTGTGCAAAGCGGACCACTGGCTGGCCAGCAGAGACGACTTGGCCGGGTTCAGCTTCCACCCCCGTAATGACGCCAGATGAAGTGGCCAACAATTTGGCATAGCTCGCTTGATTGCTTTGAGACTGTGCTTGGGCCAAGGCTTGATCAAGCGTTGCTTGTGCAGCCTTGAGTGTTGCAGAGCGACGCTCTAATTCGGCCGCACTGATGAAATTTTGCGCCAACAAGGCTTCGTAGCGCTTGAAGTCTGCAGCCGCTAAATCACGTTGTGACCTGGCGCCGATGACTTGTGCTTGAGCAGCCTGTGCGGCCAAAGCGTAATCTTGCACATCAACCTCAGCCAAAACTTGGCCCGCTTGCACGCGTTGTCCTGCCTCGGCTTGACGGACCAACATTTTGCCCCCGACGCGAAAGCTCAAGCGGCTTTCGACCCTTGCTTTGACCTCTGCCGCATATTCACCCTGGACATTCAAATCCGATGCACCCACAGAGATCAATTTCACTGAACGAATGGGTTCGGGTGTTTCCTTTTTGCCAGAACACGCGCCCAGAGCCATCGCAGCGCTTAGAACGCCCACGAGGCCAATGCGTCGACCCAGGGGGAAAGCTGTCTTGAATGTTGCTGGCCAAATGTGGCGCACAAAGAGGTGTGGCATGGTGATCCAAAATTAATGACTGACTGGTTAGTAATTTAGGGTAATCCATGAGGCTTGTCAAGCGAAAATGCTTGGATTCATGACACCTCATCCAGGCCATCCAACCACTGTTCAGCCGCTTCCGGTGACCCACCCCGAAAACTTTCCGGTGGCGTCTTGGTTGTGCCCGCCTGCCCTGCGTCCCGCCATTGCAGCCATTTATGCATTTGCGCGCGCAGCCGATGACATTGCCGACGAAGGAGAGATGCCTGCCGCAGAGAGACTGGCGCTGCTTCAAGCGTTTCGTCATGCATTGCAGCATCCGGCGCAGGCCGCCCAATTCCACCCAGAAATTTTTGAACCGCTTCATCAAGTCATTACCTTGAAGGCTTTGCCAGTGGGCTTGTTGGATGATTTGCTGAAAGCCTTTGAGCAAGATGTGACAGCCAGCGCAAATGCTTCGACCTATGCAGACATGAATGACTTGCTGAGCTATTGCAAACTGTCAGCCAACCCCGTTGGGCGATTGCTTCTGCATTTGTATGGCGTTCAAGATGAGGCGTCCCTTGCGCAGAGCGATGCCATTTGCAGTGCACTTCAATTGATCAATTTCTGGCAAGACTTAAGCGAAGACATTCCGCGAGGTCGCTATTACTTGCCGCAAGATCAGGCCGCCAAACTGTCCAACTCAGAACTGCTTGAATTCCTTTGCCAGCACGCACATCAACTGATGATCTCGGGCGCACCCTTGGTCCACAAGGTACCAGGCCGCGCAGGTTGGGAGCTTCGCTTGATCGTGCAAGGCGGCATGCGCATCTTAGAAAAAGTGAGGCAGCTTGGCCCCCGTGCCCTGCACTCGCGGCCGAGTCTGCGCCCTTGGGATCTTCCCTTGATGTTGTGGCGCAGCCTCTGGATGTAGGCCAGACAGTGGGAGAATCGAGCACCATGACACCCCAAGAGTACGTCCAACAAAAAGCCGCCAGCTCGGGCAGCAGTTTTTATTACGCCTTTCTTTTCCTGCCCACCGAACGTCGAGCTGCCATCACAGCTTTCTATGCGTTTTGCCGAGAAGTAGACGATGTGGTGGATGAAATCTCTGACCCTAGCGTAGCCCAAAGCACCTTGGCATGGTGGCAAAAAGAAGTGGTTCAAGCCTTTGAGGGCCACCCAACGCATCCTGTTATGCATGCCTTGATGCCCCACGTGAAAGCCTATGGCATTGAATCGCATCATTTGATGTCGGTGATTGAAGGTTGCCAAATGGACCTGACACAAACACGCTATTTGGACTACCCGGGCTTGCAACGCTATTGCCACTTAGTGGCGGGTGTGGTGGGCGAAGTGGCCGCCAAAATTTTTGGCCAAACCGACCCAGCGACCACGCCATATGCACACACCTTGGGCTTGGCTTTCCAATTGACCAACATCTTGCGTGATGTCGGCGAAGACGCATTGCGCGGCCGCATTTATTTGCCCATCGATGAACTCAAACAGTTTGACGTCAAGGCGCAAGACCTGATGCAACGTCAATACTCAGAGCGTTTCACAGCCCTCATGAAATTTCAAGCGGCACGTGCGCACCGCTTGTACGACGAAGCCATTGAGCTCTTACCCGAAGCAGACAAACGCGCGCAAAAACCTGGGCTCATGATGGCCAGCATTTACCGCACCTTGTTGCGTGAGATCGAAGCCGACAACTTTCAAGTGTTGCACCAGCGCGTTTCGCTCACGCCTTTGAGAAAGCTCTGGCTTGCTTGGAAAGTCCAAGCGCTGGGACGGCTTTGAAAACCACTCGCAAGATTGCGGTCATTGGCGCAGGCTGGGCTGGATTGGCTGCGGCCATCACGGCCACAGAGCAAGGCCATCAGGTCAGCTTGTTAGAGGCCAGCCGCCATTGGGGTGGCCGCGCACGTGCTTTGCCCCCTGTCCAAACTGATGCGCCCACTTTGGACAACGGCCAGCACATTCTGATTGGCGCTTACCAGCAAACATTGAAACTGATGCAAACGGTGGGCGTCGACATTGAGAAAGCCTTGTGGCGAATGCCACTCAAGTTGCAAGACTTGAATGGCAATGGCTTGTCACTTCCCGATGCGCCATTCCCTTTGAATCTTTTGTGGGGCATCGCCAATGCAAAGGGATGGAACTTGACAGACAAGTTCTCATTGTTGACAACCGCATGGCGTTGGCAACGCATGAATTTTGAATGCAGTGAGGCCATCACTGTCCGCGATGTGTGCCAAGGTTTGTCGCCTGCCATTTGGCGTGACTTGATTGAGCCCTTGTGTGTCTCGGCTTTGAACACCCCTGCACAGCAGGCCAGCGGCACTGTGTTTTTGCGCGTCTTGAAGGACGCCGTGTTTGGCCCCCCTGGCAGCGCAGACCTTCTTTTACCTCGACAAGACTTAGGCCAGATCTTTCCGCACGCAGCCATTCGCTGGCTTGAGGCGCGTAACGCCAAGTGCCAACTTGGCTCGCGCGTTGAAGCGCTTTCAATCGACAAGACCGGCACCGGACGCTGGCAAATTTTGAATGAAGTTTTTGATCATGTGGTGCTCGCCACACCTGCATGGGATGCTGCGCATTTGATGGCCACCTTGAACCCTGAGTGGTCGCAAACTGCCAGTGCGTTGACGCACGAAGCCATTGCCACGGTCTACATTCAGATGCCAGTCGATTTCAAATTGCCTCAGCCCATGCTGTCTTTGCCATCTAGCAAAGAAGCGCCAGCGCAGTTTGTCTTTGATCGTGGGCAAATTATGTTGCAAGGCAACACGCCAGGATTGCTCGCCTTCGTGGTCAGTGCCGCAGAAACGTCCAAGCAAACATTGGAAGCCAACGTGTTGCAACAAGCGCTGGGTTTACTCAACCGATTGCGCCCAGGACCAGACAACTTGAGCGCAATGCAAGTGCTGCAAACAGTGATTGAAAAACGGGCAACCTTTGCCTGCACACCTCAGTTGCGCAGGCCCAGTGCTCATCCGGTCCAAGGTTTAAGTGTGTGCGGTGATTACGTGGCGGGCCCTTACCCTGCAACCCTGGAGGGCGCCATTTTGTCTGGCATTGCCGCGGGCCAACAGGCAGGGCAGCCTAGCGAGGCTTAAGCCAATTTTCGAGACGCTGCAAATCCAGGCCTGCCCACACAAGCATCTAACCAGGTATTGACTGTGGGAAATTCAGTCATCAACAGCTCGGATGACTTGGCCCAAACCAACACACTGGCCATACACAAATCCACCACTGTAAAACGCTGACCCGACACGTAATGCGCCCCCGCCTCGGCTTGTGATTTCAAATGCGCCTCCAGCACTCGGCAAGGCACACGCAGCCTTTGCTCTGCAGCGTCGGCCAAATCGGGTTTGCGTTGCTCGGCGGGCATGGCCAAGCGGTGCATCAAGACGGTCAACGCATCCTTCTCCACTTCGGTCACGGTCCAAAAACTCCAGCGCAAGGCATCGGCTTCTTCTTGTGCGTTGGCTGGGGTGATGGACTGCCCATCGGCTTTGCCATGAACCTTGGCAAGGTACAAAGCACACGCCATGCTTTCCCATACGGTGACTTTGCCTTCAGGTCGCAAGTCTTCAATGACGGGAATGTGACCGTTCGGATTGAGTGCCAAAAATTCGGGTGTGCGCGTAGCACCGCCCTGATAGGGCACGGACACATGTTCGAAGGTCAAACCCAATTCTGCTGCCGCCCACAAAGGCCGCACTGCGCGTGACGCGCCAATGCCATAAATCTTCAATGTCATGTATTGCTCCTGTTGTCTTTTGAAATTGGTTTTTCAGACGGGCCAAGACTCGCACAAAGCCTTCAAACTGATCACCGTGAACGGCGCAGGATGAACGTCGTGAGTCCAAGGTTTTTCTTCCCGATTCACCCACACGGCTTGCAGGCCCGCACGTTGGGCGGCCAAAACGTCCAAATGAGGATCATCGCCAATGTGCAGCACTTCCGCAGGCAAGACGCCCAAAGCCTGTGCACCCGTATGAAACATGTGGGGATCGGGCTTGCCAACACCCAAGTTAATGGGATTGAAAGCCGCTTTAAAAAAAGAAGCCAGTCCCACTTTGTGAATGTCGGCATTGCCATTAGACAATGCAACCATGGGGAACTTGGCATTCAAAAACTGCAGCGCAGGAAGCGCATCGTCAAAAAAAACCACCTTTTGACGTGCTTCAAAGAACACCTCAAACGCTGGCTCGGCCAAGTTGGGGTCTTCGCCGGCCCTTTGCAACAACACGCGAATGGCTTCGCGGCGCAATGCCGACAGGTCATTGCCAAGGTCGGGCCGCAAGGATGGCATCTCTTCACGAATTTGCCGCTGATAGCCCGGAATGGCGCACAAGGGGACTGTGAGGGGGGCTTTTTCGGCTAACCATTGGGCCAGTGTCTCCTCGGCCCGGCCAATCGTGGGCCAAACGGGCCATAAAGTGTCATCTAAATCAAGGGAGATAGCTTTAATTTTTGAAAAGTCGATCATGGTGGGAGAGAATAACGCATGGCTTTCCAAAAAGAACCCCCTTTTCAACACGGACAATCTGCAAAAACAGCCGTGTTGTACTGCAACCTCGGTACACCCGCTGAACCCTCCGCACCCGCTTTGCGCCAATATTTGGCCCAATTTTTGGGTGATGCACGCGTTGTCGAAATTCCCAAGGCCATTTGGTGGCTCATCTTGCACGGCATCATTTTGCGTGTGCGCCCCGCCAAATCAGCAGCCAAATATGCCAGCATCTGGACCACCGAAGGCTCCCCGCTTCGCGTATGGACAGACAAACAAGCACAAGGCTTGGCTGAGAAACTCAAGCAACGTGGCCACGATGTGCTGGTGAAATACGCCATGACCTATGGCCAGCCCAGTGTGGCTTCGCAAATTGACGCGCTCCGCCTTGAGGGTGTCACACGCATCTTGATCGTTCCGGCTTACCCTCAGTACAGCGGCACCACCACGGCACCCGTTTTTGATGCGGTTTATCGATGGGGCCTGACCACGCGCAATTTACCCGAGTTTCGGTTTGTGAACCGTTACCACGATGACGCAGGCTACATCCAGGCTTTGGCCACACGCATCCAAAAACACTGGGCAGCGCATGGCAAAGCAGATCAGCTGGTGATGAGCTTCCACGGCGTGCCCGAACGCACCTTGCAATTGGGAGACCCCTACCACTGCGAATGTTACAAAACGGGTCGCTTGTTGGCTGAAAAATTAGGTCTCGACAAAACACAATACAAAGTGACTTTCCAATCACGTTTTGGCAAGGCCAAGTGGTTGGAGCCCTACACCGAGCCAACCCTCATTGCCATGGCACAAGCCGGCATGCAAAGTGTCGATGTGGTGTGCCCAGGCTTTACAGGTGATTGTTTAGAGACCCTGGAAGAAATCAGCATGGAAGCCCGAGAGGCCTTTTTGCATGCAGGCGGCAAAACATTCAACTACATCCCTTGCTTGAACGATGAGCCCACTTGGATGGATGCCTTGGCCAACATCAGCGAGCAACACTTGCAAGGTTGGCCCACATCAGCTCAAGCTGTCAGTGCGCAGGCCGCCGCTTCAGCGAATTCTCGCCAGCTGGCCTTGGCGCTAGGCGCCAAAGACTAAGCCTTTCCTTCAAGCGATCTGGTGGCTTGGCTTAGGCCTTCAAAAGGCCCATGGCCACCAAGTCACGCCGCACTTGGGCCGGCTCATCAAAGCGCAAGCCCGTCCAACCATGGGCATGCGCAGCGTCGATGTTGTGCTGAACATCGTCAATGAACACAGTCTCTTTGCCTGACACCTTAAAGCGCTCATTGGCGCTTTGAAAAATAGGCAATTGCGGTTTGATTTGCTGAATGCGCGCCGAAAAAATGCCATCCGAAAAATGTCGGAAAAAATCATTTGAACGTTCCAAATGATCCGCATAAGTCGCTGGCATGTTGGACAAAAAGTAAAGCGGATGTCCCGCTGCTTTCAAATCGGAAATGATGTCTACGGTGCCCACTTGCGGCACCATGTGCGGTGGAATGCTGGCAATCAATAAATGCATATCGGCTTCGGGAATGCCCACACGTTTTGAAATTTTGGCAGCCAAAGCATCGGGCTCAATGAGGCCTAAATCAAACTGCGCCCAATCGCTCAGCGGGTTGAAACTTTCAAAAATCTGATCGGCCCATTGTTTGGCAGCCACTTCATTGGGGGCACGTTCCGGGAATATATTTTGCAACAGCTCAAGGGGTTTCCATTTGAAAACCACGCCGCCAAGGTCAAACACAATCGCCATGAATTACTTTCAAAAAATTAAATACGCGAGACCACCGACACACCGCGGCCTGTCAGTGACAAACCCAGCGTGATGTGCAACGGCCACTCTTGCGACAAATCAGAAGTGACAACAAACAAGGGGCCCAAGGCGGTGTCAAAGGTGAGCTCCAAGGTGCTGCCCAAGTAGGCTTTCTTTTGCAATACACCGGTCAGTGCGGCGCCTTGCGCAGACACCAAGGTCCAGGCTTCTGGCCGTATGGCTGCGGTAATTGCACCTTCTTGAACTTGCTGACGCGCTTGAAACGTGAGAGGACCCACACGGACCTGCCCCTGCGCATTGACTTCACCCTGAAACAGCATGGCTTCACCCATGAAACCAGCTACAAACTCGGACACAGGTCGTTCGTACAAATCTTCAGGAGAGCCAGCCTGCGCAATGGTGCCCGCGTCCATCACAATGATTTGATCGCTGACAGCCAGCGCTTCACTTTGATCGTGGGTGACATAAGCGACCGTTAAACCCAAGCGCTGTTGAAGGCTGCGAATTTCGTCGCGCATCGAGCGGCGCAAACGTGCATCCAAATTAGACAGCGGCTCATCAAACAACAACACAGAAGGCTCGAGCACCAAGGCACGTGCCACCGCAACGCGCTGTTGTTGCCCTCCAGAGAGTTCACTGGGCAGACGGTTGTCAAAGCCTTTGAGGCCCACGTTTTCTAAAGCCACATGCGCACGCGCTGTTGCTTCAGATACCGAAACACCACTGACCTTGAGACCATATCGCACATTGTCAATGACGGTCATGTGCGGAAATAGCGCATAACTTTGAAACACCATGCTGACATTGCGCTCGGCTGGACCCAAGTTGGTGACATCTTGCCCATCGATCAAAATTTGACCGCCACTGACAGTTTCCAAGCCTGCGATCATGCGCAAGGTGGTGGTCTTGCCGCAACCCGAAGGGCCCAGCAAGGTTGTGAGTGTGCCTTTGGGCACCACAAAATCAATGCCCTTGACTACCAAAGGCGCGTTGCCCTCACCATAGCGTTTGGTGACTTGGCGAAACTCAATGCCGGCCACGGCGGGTGTTGAATTAGAGGTCATGTTCCTGCTTTCATTTCTCTGCGGCCTAACTCGCGGCTGCCAACCCAACGTTGAATGAGCACCGTGATGAATCCCATGAGCGCCATCAGCACGGTGCAATACGCCAGCGCCACACCATAGTCACCATTGCCCACGCGGCCAATGATGTAGGTGGTGGCCAATTCGTACTTGGCCGTCACCAAAAAAATCACGGCCGAGACGGTGGTCATGGAACGAACAAAACTGTAGATGAGTGCTGCAACCAATGCAGGTTTGAGCAATGGCAACACCACTTCACGAAGGGTGGTGAGCGTACTGGCGCGCAACATGACCGATGCTTCATCGAGTGAGCGATCGAGTTGCTTGAAAGCTGCGGTGCCCGCACGCACACCCACTGGCAAATTGCGAAAAATAAAGCACAGCACAATGACCAAGCCCGTGCCTGTGAGCTCCACAGGCGGCACATTGAAGGCCAAGATGTAACTCACGCCCAGCACCGTGCCTGGAATGGCAAAGGTGAGCAGCGCAGCAAACTCAAACGCATTCTTGCCTTTGAACTCGGTGCGCGCCAGCAGCCACGCCATCAGCAAGCCCAGGCCTGCACACACAGGCGCGGCCATGGCCGACAAACTCAAAGTGTTGAACAAGGAGTTCCAAGCTGTGCCTGCCCAGACCCAACCGAATTCGCCCCACTGCACATCAAAGGCTGTTTTGAAATGGTTCAAGGTGAAAGTGTAATCCCGGCCCCATGTTTGCACGAACCCTCCGGCAAAGGCAAAGACATACACCACCAAAGTGAAAGCCAACCAAGGCCCTGCAATGCCGCGGCACACATTCAAAACTGCAGGGGGCAAGTTGAGGGGAATGCCCGCATCACCTTTGCCCGACACGGTGGTGAACTGCGCACCACTGAGCACTTGACGTTGAATGACAAAAACGGCCAATGCAAATACGGTGAGGACCAATGACAAGGCTGCTGCCATGCCGGGGTCGATGGCAGCGCCCACAATGGCAAAGAAGATTTCAGTCGATAGCACAGAAAACTGTCCCCCCAAAATGATGGGGTTGCCGAAGTCGGCCATGCTTTCAATGAAGCCTACCAAAAAGGCATTGGCCAAACCCGGTTTGAGAAGTGGCAAAGTGATGCGCCAAAAAGTTTGCATGCGCGTTGCGCGCAAAGTTTGAGACGCTTCTTCCAAAGAAGGACTGACACCCTGCACCACCCCACGCATGATCATGAAAGCGATGGGCGTAAAGGCAAACATTTGGGCCAACCAAATGCCAAAGACACCATAGAACCATCGTGTGGGCGGAATGCCAAAGGCCCACTCCAAGGCTTGGTTGACCAAGCCTGATCGGCCAAACAGCAAGATCAAGCCCAGACCCACCACAAAGGGCGGCGTGATGATGGGCATGAGGGCCAATGCGTTGAGCGGCTTGCCCAAACGCGTGCCGCTGCGCTCGGCCCACAAGGCAATGAGTGTTCCTAAAAAGGTGGTGCCCGCTGCAGTCGCCAAGGCCAAGCCCAAAGTGTTCCAAGCCACGCCACAGCGTCCCGTCGCATTCAAACAATTCAAACTCCAAATGCGTGGCGTCCCAATGCGGTCCCATACGGCCATCAGGCTCAGCTCGTTGGCTTCTGTATAAAAAGCGGAGACCAAGGAACGGCAAACGGGATAAACCACAAACAAGGCCAACAACATCACACACAAAGTGACGGCACTGGCAATGAACACATCGCCTCTGCAATAGCCCAAACGCGCCAAACCTGCCCCCAGCAAAATGGTCAGCGACAACAAGACGCCTGCAGCGCCCCACCCCATGCCGTACTGACCCTGCGCGATGGGACCAAACGATTGCTCAAGGAATTCAAATGACCAGCCCACAGCACCGATGGCAAAACCACTGAGGGTGATACCGAGCAAGCCCAACATGGCACCGCACACCAACAACACCCCTTGGCGTTTGGGATACACCGCCACGGGCGCGATGAGACCGATCAAACAAGTGAACAAACCTGCAAAACCAAACCACAACCAAGGACGGCCGTGTTGGAGGGCTTGCATCAGGGCACTGGCTGTTTCTGGGCCAGCCCAGACAGCGGGCATGGCAGCAGCCAAAGAGCCTTGCTGAAGAAAGTACCAAGGCAGAAAACCAAAACTGAGCAGGCCCAACAGGGCCCACATCGTTAAGGCTCGCTGCGTGCGCAGCGCGGCAGTCATTATTGCGGCAGGCTGTTAACTTCTTTTTCCCAGCGCTGAATCAAACGCTTGCGCTCTGCAGTTTGACCGTACTTGGCATAGTCGTAATTGATGAGCTTGATTTTTTTGAAATCAGGCACACGTGGATCGACTTTGGTTTCTTTGTGCGAAGGCAACTGGAACTGCAATGTGGCAGCACCCAAAGCTTGCGCCGAAGGCGTCAATGCCCATTCGTAAAACTGCTTGGCTGCGGTCAGGTTGCGTGAACCTTTGACAATGGACATGGAGCCAATTTCGGCGCCCGTGCCATCTGCAGGTGTGATGGTTTCAATGGGGAAACCTTGGGCTTTTTCACCAGGGCCGTCGTGAACGAAACTGATAGAGACAGAAGTTTCGCCTCGCGCCACTGCCTTGATGGGCCCAGTGCCTGAACGTGTGTAGGTACTGATGTTTTTGTGGAGCTTCTTGAGGTACTCATAGGCTTGGTCTTCGCCCATCAATTGCACCAAGGTGGCAATCATGGTGTAAGCCGTACCACTAGACGATGGATTGGCCGATTGAATTTCGCCTTTGTACTCGGGCTTGAGCAAGTCATTCCAAGTTTTGGGAATGGCCAGTTTTTTCTTTGCTAACAACTCGGTGTTGTAACCAAAGCCTAAGGGGCCTGAATATATACCGACCGTTTTGTAGCCAGATTGTTTAGCTTGTTGCTGCGCCCAATCGTGCAGTTTGGGCAAAGTGGGGGATTTGTACTCAAGGGTGAGGTTTTGCTCAGCGGCTTGCAGGTGAGGGTCGCCAGTACCACCGAACCACACGTCCGTTTTGGGGTTGGCTTTTTCAGCCAAGATTTGGGCAATGGCTTCGCCAGAACCCTTCATGGTCATGTTGACCTTGACGCCTTGGCTCTTTTCAAAGGTGACGGCAATCATGCTGCACCAAGCAGCTTGCGCGGAACAAATGACGTTGACTTCACCGCTTTGAGCTAAGGCAGAGTTGCTGGCCATGAGGCCAGTGGCAGCAAGGGCAAGGGCCAATTGACTGGCGCGCGTAGAGGATGATTTTTTCATTGGAAATACTCTCAAATTCAAGTGACGATATCTTGCGCAATTAAAGTGCTTGGAACAACAGGGAAAGCACTCATTTGGGATGTTTAAATACCAGATGGATGCGTTTCAGCGCAAGGCTTTGACTCTCAGTCGGCCTACGATACCCGTTGGGAAATAATAAACCGACAAAACAAACAACAAGCCCAACCACAGCAACCAACGATCGGGCGACAGCATCGCAGCAAGCACTGGCCAAGCCGCGACAGCCTCACTGGCCCAGCGCAGCAAATCTTGCAGATAGCTTTGCGCCCATAAAAAGAGAACCGCACCGATGGCCGAGCCATAGATGGTGCCCATGCCCCCAATCACCACAATCAACAACACGTCCATCATGATTTCAAAACTGAGCGACGTATCAGGCCCGTTGTAGCGCAACCAAAGCGCCAACATCACCCCTGCTATGCAAGCAAACAAAGCCGACAAGACGCTGGACAACGTGCGGTACACCACCACGCGATAGCCAATGGCTTCCGCCCTGAATTCGTTTTCTCGAATGGCTTGCAAAACACGACCAAACGGCGAATTCACAATGCGCAGCAACATCAAGAACTGAAGCAAGGCTGCGGTGAACAAGAGGTAGTAGCACAGCAAGCGTCCGTCCAAGTTCACCCCCCAGAAAGGGGTGTCACTGAACTCGGTGCTGGGCAATAACAAGGCTGGCAATTTGAAACTCAAGCCGTCTTCACCACCTGTCCATTCAGACAATTGAGATGCCAAGGTTTGGAATGCTGCCGCCACGGCCAAAGTGATCATGGCAAAAAAGATGGCTCTCACACGCAGTGAAAAAAGACCAATTAGCAAGGCCAATACCAACGTGATCATGAGCGCAATTGCAATGCCCAAGCCCAGCGACGTCCAAGTTGCCCCCCAATGGTTAGACGACATGGCCACGCCATAAGCACCAATTCCAAAGAACATGGTGTGGGCAAAACTGACTATGCCGGTATAGCCCAACAGCAAATCAAAACTGGCGACCAAGACGATGAAGACCAAAATCTTGGCAGCCACCGACAAGGCTTTGACACCCGGAAAAAGAAAAGGCGCAAAGGCCAAGCCTAGCAACACCGCCGCCAGCATCCAGGCCAACCAAGTGCTGCGGGGCATGTCATGCGACAGTAAACGTTTCAACATGTCTTATGCTTTCGTTCAGCGGTTGGCCACGGGGTAGACCCCTTGCGGACGCCACAACAAAATGGCGGCCATGAGCGCAATGTTGGAAAACAACGCCAGCTTGGGAAACAAAAAGCCTGTGTAGTTGGCCATCAGGCCCACCATCAAGGCACCGATCAGCGCGCCGCCAGTCGAGCCCAAGCCGCCCATGATGATGACGATGAAAATCAGCACGTTCACTTGCGCGCCAATTTGCGGCACCACATTTTGTTGGTACAGCCCCCACATCACCCCCCCCAAACCTGCCAAGCCACTGCCGACCACAAAAACGCCCACAAACAATCGGCGAATTTTGTAACCCAAAGACTCGACCATTTCGCGGTCTTGCACGCCAGCGCGAATGAGCAAGCCCACCTTGGTGCGACTCAAGGTCCAGGCCTGCAAAACAAACACCAGCAGCCCCACCACCACCGCCATCAAACGGTATTTTTCAAGCGAGGCATCGCCCCACAACAATGACCCGCGCATGGCTTCAGGCAATGGCAAGGCAATTTGCAAGGGGCCCCAAATAACTTTGATGATTTCCTCACCAATGATCATGCCGCCCATGGTGATCAAAATTTGTTTGAGATGCTGGCCATAAACGGGCCGCACGATGAATCGCTCAAACGCCAAGCCAATGACTGAAGACGCCACCATGGCCAGCGCCATGGCCGAGCCGACCGCAAGCAAGTTGCGCCAGAGTTCTTGCGACTGCGTCCAATCGGCCATGCCCGACATCACACTGGTGGCCACAAAAGCACCCAATGCAATGAACACACCGTGACCAAAATTGAGGACGTCCATCAAGCCAAAGACCAAAGTGAGGCCCGAGGCCATGATGAAAATGATCATGCCCATCGCCAAGCCCGCCACACTCAGGGTCAGCCAAGTGTCGACTGATCCAATGAGCGGCAAGGCCAACAAAGCCAAAACCGGAACCAAGAGCAAAGGCTTGATGTCAAAACTTGTTTTCATGTTCAACATCACAATGCCAAGCCCAACAATGATTGTTGCAAAGCCGGGTCGGCACTCAGCGCGGCCATGCTGCCTGCATGGATGACACGGCCGTTGTCCATCACCGCCACGCTGTCACCCAGCTGCTCCGCAAAATGAATGTTTTGCTCCACTAACAAAATGCTCACGCCACTTGCTTTCATTTTTTGAAAGGCATCGATCATGTTTTGCACAATGGCTGGTGCCAAGCCTTTGCTCGGTTCATCGACGATGAGCAAATCTCGGGGCTCGACCATGGCACGAGCCACGGCAAGCATTTGCTTTTGTCCGCCCGACAACTTGCCAGCGGGGTGATGCCAAAATTTTTCAACAGCAGGAAACATGGCGTAAATCCAGTCCAAGCGGTCTGAGTCCATTTGCTGCGCATGCGAGGCTTTACGTGCAGCCAACAACATGTTTTCTTCAACTGTGAGGTCTGAAAAAATGCCCATGTTTTCGGGTACATAGGCAATGTTGAGCGACGCAATGTCGGGCGTGCTCATGTGCGTGATGTCATGCCCATTGAAATTCACAGTACCCTGTGAGGCCTGCCACAAACCCATTATGGTTCTGAGCGTGGTGGTTTTGCCTGCGCCATTGCGACCTAACAACAACGTGAGTTCACCCCGCGGGATTTGCAAATTGACGCCATGCAAGATGTGATACGCACCAATGTGCGTGTGCACCTCATTCAATTCGAGCAAGACATTGGAAGACATCACACGCCCTCCTCTGCACTGGCGTTGACACTGGATTGTGGATGCATCTGCGCTGGTTTGGCACCCAAGTAAGCTTCTTGCACCACGGCAGAGGCCATGACTTCTGATGGCTCGCCATCGGCCACCAACTGGCCGTTGTGTAACACAATGATGCGATCGGCCAATTCGCGCACCACGTCCATTTTGTGCTCGACCAACAAAATGGTTTTGGTTTTGTCACTTTTCAATTGGCGAATGAGGTTCAAGATCACGGGCGCCTCATCTTGGCTCATGCCTGCCGTGGGTTCGTCAAACATGTACACCGAGGGTTTGAGTGCCATGAGCAATGCCACTTCCAATTTGCGCTGATCGCCGTGCGGCAAACTGGACACGGTGGCTTGCGCCTGATGCAGCATGGCCACTTGTTGCAAGATGTCCTGCGCTTGTTGCGTCAGTTGCGCGTGGTCTTGCCAAATTGACCACAAATTAAGACCCCGCAAATGCGCACCCGATTCAGTTGCCTGAACAGCCAATCGCACATTTTCTAGCACAGACAAATTGGGAAATAAATTGGTCAACTGAAACGCACGGCCCAGCCCTGCACGGGTTCTGGCCGAGGCACTCATGCCTGTCAGCTCTTGGCCCTCTAAAAAGACGCGCCCCTCACTGGCCGGCAATTGACCCGATATCAAGTTGAAGTAGGTTGTCTTGCCAGCACCGTTGGGGCCGACGATGGCCGTCAAGGTGCCGGGTTCAAAACGACAAGAGACCGCATTGACCGCCACGTGTCCGCCGAAGCGGATGGTGAGGTCATGCGTTTGCAGAACGCCCAAGGGAGCTCACCTTAGCGTTTGTTGCGAATGGGCACGTTCATTTCTTCAGGTTTGATTTCGCGAATCAACTCTGGCACACCCCACGCAAACGCGGGGTCTACTTTAATTTTGAAGTGGTACATGCTTTGCATGGCTTGATGGTCTTCTTTGCGGAAGGTCATCTTGCCTTTAGGGGTGTCAAAGCTCATGCCTTCCATGGTGCTGATCAACGTGTTGGCATCTGTGTTGCCATTGGTTTTCTTCAAAGCAGTGACCAAGGCCATGGCCGATGCAAAGCCACCCGCTGTAAAGAAGTCTGGAGGTGATTTGAACTGAGTGTAATGACGCGCCACCATGGCGTCGTTGACCGTGTTCTTGGGCATACCGAAGTAATAGTAAGCCGCACCTTCCATGCCAGGGAACTGCTTGTAAGCCACCATGGCGGGCAGGATGTTGCCGCCCGTGGCAATTTCAATGCCGTAGCGCTTCAAGTCCATGTCGGCAATTTTGAATGGATTGCCACCAGCCCAAATGATGAAAATAATTTTGCGACCGGGTTGTGACTTGAGCTTGTCGATCAAATGCTGTGCGCCGGCAGTGAAGTCGGTGGTGGCGGGTGGCAAGTACTCTTCATGCACCAGCTTCGCTGTTTTCAAGGACTCTCGGAAAGCCTTCACACCATCACGACCAAACGCAGAGTCTTGTGCCAAGGTGGCGATGCTGTATCCCGCTTTGTCCAATGCAACAGCGTTGGAGATGGCATCTTGGCTGCTGTTGCGACCTGTGCGGAAAATGTACTTGTTCCACTTGTCACCCGTGATGGAGTCGGCAACGGCAGGCTCCACCAGCAAAATCTTTTTGTACTCTTCGGCAACAGGCAACATGGCCAAGGCCACAGGCGATGCCGTTGGGCCCACTGCAATCTCAACTTTGTCGTCACCGTAAGCAGCTGCCAACAGGTTTTTGCCTAAGTCAGGTTTGCCTTGGTCGTCTTTTTCAATCACAACCAACTTGCGACCGCCCACTTGCATGGTGCCACCGGTGGCGTAGTCCAGGCCCATCATCAGACCCACTTGAGTTTGCTTGCCGTAAGCCTCTAAGGGACCTGTTTTGCTGTAAATGTGGGCAATTTTCAAATCTTTGGCCTGGGCCATGGCAAGAGGCGCGGCAGACAAAGCGGCGACACCCGTCAAAGCAGAAACCAGGATGGGAAGAACAAAACGACGTTGCATCAGCATCTCCAAAACAGTTGGCATAAAATCCTCAAAATGAATACCAAAATATTCACATTGAAACACACAATGTCCTGCAAATTACAGGGCTAATTCCCATCATAACCCTCTTAGAAGGCCAATGACCAAAAACAAAGTTGAACGAGATGTTCACTCGCAAATAGAACCTGCACCCCCAAGACAAGCTCTTGAAACATGCTAATATTAAATACAACTTAAAGTTTTATTGATTAATTTTCACAAATACAAAAGAATATATAGGCTACCCCTGCTATGTATTTTTGTGTTGATAAGCGCACAGCCGCTTTATTCCAACGCAAAAGATCCTGAATTTGGCTTGGTTGCAGACCCAGGGACCAGCTTCACGTGGGATGGCAGCGTGGGCGATTTGACTTTGACTGGCGCCGGCAACTTGGTCATTAGCACCATACCGAGCCAACAAGTAGGCGTGATGAGGGGCTTTGATTTCACACCACCTGCCAATGTCAATGCGGGCACGACCACCGTCTCCGTCAAGAATGTCAGCTATCAAGATGCTGCAGGTAATTTGGGTTCTGCAAGCGGCACAGTCTCGATCAGCTACGACACAGCCGCACCCACGGTGGTCATAACTTCCAACTTGTCAACCGTGGGCATGGGCCAAACTGCCAACATCACGTTCACGTTCAGTGAGGATCCCGGCAGTACGTTTGCTTGGGATGGCACCACCGGCGATGTGGTGGCGACACAAGGTACGCTCAGCGCCGTTTCCGGCACAGGTCTCATTCGGACGGCCGTGTTCACACCCTTTGCGGATACACCCTTGGTTGCTGCCAGCATCACAGTCGCTGCAGGCAACTACTCGGACACAGCAGGCAATGCTGGCCTTGCTGGCACGACCCCTACCCTCAATGTCAACACTTTCAAAAACGCCATCTACTTAGACGACATTGCCAACAACATTGGGGGTTACGCCATTGAAGCCCCGAACACCGGTTCGTACTTTGGCTTCGCGGTCAGCTTGGCCGGTGACTTCAACGGCGATGGGTATGGCGATGTGGTGATGGGCGCACCGCTCAACACCTTCACCGACACGGCCTTGCGCACTCAAGGCGGTGGCGCCGTGTTGTACGAAGGCGGCCTGAACACCAGCCTGGTGCCCAAAGGTTACAGCGGCACAGGTCAGGTCAATGGCCACTACTACACCTACAGCGTCAACAAAGGTTGGTTGGGTTTCTCGGTGGCAGGAGTAGGCGACATGAACAACGACGGTCTGGCCGATCTTTTAATCGGCATGCCGCAAGATGCCGCCAGCACCAACCCAGGTGGCGCCTTCTTGGTCTACGGCAAGGCGAATTCAACAACTGGCAGTTTGGCGGAGTACCAAAAGGACATCTCGGCATTGAGCACCACACCTGATGCACTCAGCATCACCAGTACGTTTGACACGGCAGGCTTTTCAGTCAGCAGTGCGGGCGATGTCAACGGTGATGGCTGGATCGACATGATCATCAGTGCGCACTTTCAAACAGTGAGTGGCCTTGTGGGCAACACTGGCAAGACCTATGTGGTTTATGGCAGCGCGGCCTTGTCGGCTTTGCAAACCATCTCATTGGGCAATGTGGGTGGCACGGTGCCAGGCTTTGTGATTTCGGGTTGGCAAGCCGGCGAAGAAAGCGGAACGTCTGTCAGCAGCGCAGGCGACTTCAATGGCGACGGCAAAGCCGACTTGCTGGTCAGTGCCTATTTCAATGACACCGCCGGCAGCCAAGCCGGTGCCACGTATGTCATCTTGGGCAAAACGGGCAACACCGCTGTAGATTTGGCCAACATCAAAAACAACACTGGTGGCTTTGTGATCTTGGGAGAAAACGGCCAAGACATGAGTGGCGTGTCGGTGAGCAGTGGCGGCGACATCAACGGCGATGGCTTGGGTGACATTTTGATTGGCGCCGTCATTGGGGGCAGTGGCAATGCCAATGTCGACAGCGGCAAGACCTATGTCGTCTTTGGCCGAACCACGGCAAATGCCACCATCGATTTAGGTCAAATTGTTGCAGGGAATGGCGGCTTCGCCATTCTGTCTACCACGGCCGTGGAGCAAAGTGGCCACAGTGTCAGCAGCGCGGGCGATATCAACGGCGATGGTCTGGCAGATATCATCTTGGGCGCGCCCTTTAGCCCAGTAGGCAGCGCCACTAGCGCAGGTCGAAGTTTCGTGGTCTATGGAAAATCGACCACCACCAATGTCAACCTGAGTGATGTTCTTAACAACACAGGCGGCTTTGCCATCATTGGCCAAGGCGCCCAAGATTTGAGCGGTTATTCAGTGGGCGCTGCGGGTGATGTGAATGGCGACGGCTTGGCCGATTTAATTGTGGGCGCGCCCGGTTATGACGTAGCCCACGGCAGTGTTCAAACGGGTCGCTCGTACATCATCTTTGGCAGCAAGACCGGCGCATTTGCAGCTGGCAGTGCGGTTGACAACACAGGCACCAGCGCCAACGACACCATCACCTCCACGGGCGCACAAACCTTGGCGGGCGGCAGCAACTCTGCTGGCACAGGCAACGACACCTTCACATCGAGTGGTGCTGACGTGTTGCTAGGCGGCATGGGCAAAGATACGTTCATCCTGAATCAAAGTACCATCACGGCTCTGCAAAGTAATTTCGGTGCCGGTGGTAACACCACTCAGTTGGCCAAGATCGATGGCGGTGCTGGCATTGACACCCTTCGCCTAGGCGGCACAACGACCCTGAACTTGAATCTTTCGTTGGTCAGCAACACCTCTGTGGGTAATATCGAAGGCAGCAGCCGCATCAACAGCATCGAGCGCATTGACATGAGCACCAACACCGGCGCCAATGAATTGACCATTCGCGTGGCCGATGTGCTCGACATGGCGGGCAGCAACTGGGCCAACTTGACGAGTTTGAACAGCCAAGGTGCGGGTGGCTGGAGCCCAGCAACGGCCGGATCAACCGGCATCAATGCCAACGTGATGAACTACCAACAAGTGGCCTTGACGGGCGGCAGCAACGACAAAGTGAGCACCACCGGCTGGACCCTGAACAACACGGGCAATGTGATCGACAGCGCGGGTATCAACTACAGCGTTTACACCGCCACCAGTGGCGCACCGGCCATGCTTTTGGTGCAAACAGACATTCAGCGCAGCAGCATTTTGTGATGCACTGCTGCTGAATGGCTTTGCTCTGAGAAGGTCAAGGTGCAGCGCGCTGCATCGAGGCCTTTAAGGTGGCATTCAATGAATCCAATGCATCTGCATAATGCGCTCGCGTTGTTTTGGATATGCCTGGTTTAGAGATGGCCTTTTCCAGCAAACTGACCAATTGACGCGCGTTCTCGCGCATGATGCTGCGGGCGTCTGCTGGCCAAGGTCCGGCTGGTTTGACCAAGACATCCGTCATACGGCGCAGCTGCTCGCGCTGTAAGTTACGTCGAATGAGACTGGTCTCTTGGCCCGTTTTGGCTTCAGACCAAATGGCGTCTTGCAAGGTGTCATAAACGTCAGCCAAACCTAAAGTTTCTTTAGGGTCGTTGACCTTCATGCTGACCTCTGCCAAACGATTGGCCACTGAGGGGGAGTACACATGGTCTAGGATGCCTTTTTGGACGTTGGCGACCAAAGTCGCAACTGAAATTTGAAAATTGCTTCTAGGATCAAAACTGCTTAGCCGATCATTGGCAAGTCTGGCAAGTAGATCTGGTTTGAACTTAAAACTATCAGCGCCAAAAAAATCCTTGGAAATTAAATTCAGCGCCTCGCGCTGTTTGCTTGCACTAACGGGTTCAAACAAAGGCTTATTGGTACCCGCACGCTCACGTCTTGTATGAATTCCCCCGATGTATTTGGCAGCTAACGGTGCGGCATTTGTCAATTGTGCAAAGCCACTTCGGAAACTTCGGGTCAGTCGCTCGTAACTCTCTCCCGTTGCCAAATTCATATTTTGCAATCGATCCCACAACTCCCGTGAGAGTTTCATACGCAATTTGTAATACGCCAAAGGATCTGAACCAGAATCAAACCGATTTACCAGTGGATCCATGCCGTTAAAACTATCGTAGCCGGCATCCTGATCCGTATCAAATTGCAACTCTCTCTGCCCAGCTTTTGCCAAAATATTGCTGAGCCCTTGACTTTCATGATCACGATCGAATTGTTTGTAACCGTATTCAATCGCCCAGTAATCATACGGTCCTAGAGTGGACATCACATACTCGCCTTGCTTATCTCCCTTTGGAGAAATGTTGAAAGGGTTGTAATCCATCACCGAAGCAGAAATACCGTTGACTTTTGTAAATTCTGGATCTTGAAGTTGTTTTAAATCGTAGGCACTGGAGGCTCTGAAGTTATGCCTCAGGCCCAAGGTGTGTCCAACTTCATGCATGATCGTGTCTTTGACATAAGCCTGGGCTAGCGCTTCGGCTTCTGGCCCATCCAATTCAACACCACGCGCCTCTAGGATGTCGTAGGCATAGTGCAATTCTTTCTCAGACTCAATTGCATGATCGCAAAAATCAGTTGAATGACTTTTGATATGTCCAGAATCATCGCTGATAAATCGTCTTGCCGCCCTGGCAAATCCATCTGAAATTTTGATGTCTGCATCTAGAATTTCCCCAGTTCTAGGATCAGAATGTGAAGGCCCACTGGCCATGTTTGCATCAGCACCCGAAAACCACCTCACCGAGGCATGCTTTGCATCCATGTTGTTAAAGTCATCATTTTCTTGCTGCTGCTTGACAACGATGGCATTTTTAAAACCTGCTTTTTCAAAAGCTTTGTTCCACTCCAAAATACCCTGCTTAATTGAATCTCTGTATTTTTCCGGGATATTTTTATCCAACCAATAAACAATAGGCGCTTTGGGGTCAGACACTGGCGCAGAAGGATCTTTCTTTTCTAAGCGCCAACGGGTGATGAGATGTTTTTTGTACTTCACAGATAAATCTGTGGTGTAGTCGGTTCGAGCTATCGTGAAATAACCAACCCTTTCATCTGCCTCACGAACTGCCATAGGCTCTGGTAGCGGCAAGAAACTGTAATAAAAGGAAACGAACAAGCTGCGAGGATCTGGCGTTGCACTGGGTGGGGGTGGCATCGGAACGGGTGAAGGCGTCAAAGGTGGCGCAGACAGCTTTGGCACCGCAAAATGCGCTTTGACTTCAAGACCCGTTAAAGCATCAGAGTTTTGAATGGCCGCAAAAGATGTATTTCGTGTGTCCAATCCAAATGGCATACGGAACGATGCTTCCAGTCGTGTTTGATAGCCGGGAATATCAGTGAACAATAAGGCATTGGCTTCAATCAAGATTGATTTGGTTTCTGGATTCGGCGCAGACACAATGGCAGTACTGCCTATCAAACTGTCTGAGAACGATTCGTTGACAAACCTAGCCTGAGGTGTACCTTCTTTGGCAAAAAACTGGGTGTTCTTCGCTATCAGTTGTACTTGATTACCGACCTTCTGGAACTCTACCAAGTGAGAACCAATCATCTGACTGGCATACAAACCTCTTTCACCAATCGATCGCGAAACGTTGTAAGTGAAAAAGAATGCTTTTCCCAATTGCGAAGGCAAAATTTCCAACCAAACTTTGTCGTCTTTTTGATGAAGCGTGAAAAACCCAGGTGTTGTTTTGGCATCTCGCAGAATTTCTTTCATAGGGCGCAATGCACCTGGTGCTGCTGGCGGAGATGCAGCTGCAGCGGAAGTTGAAGGTGCTGCGTTATTTCCCTGAGCCACCGGCGGACTAGCAGGTGTTTGCGCCTTTACATAAGTACACATCAAAAAGCTTAGAAAAGCCAATGACAAGCAAGCACGTTTTAAACTAGATGAATAACAAGCAATACGAGCCATGAAGAATTCCAAATCACTGAAGATCAATAATGGTTTGCATTCTAGATAGTCCCTCATGCGGGTTTACACCAAGCCCTCCCTGCCCTGGGGTTAAGTTGAATCTGTCTTCGCAATATTGTGAAAGAACAGGGTTTGCACGTGTGCCACATCAACTTGCAAGCATGGACAATTGACACATGTCAACGCTCATCCTGATCAACCCTCATGCTGCTGGTGGGCGCGCTAGGCATCTGTTACCGCCTATGAATGCTTGGCTGTCCTCACAGGCAATGGCGATGAAGCCTGACATTGCGATGCCAGAGAGTCTGAAAGAAGCACAACATGCAATCGCCCTAAAGCCAAAGGACAGCCGAATCATTGTGGTGGGTGGCGATGGAACACTTCACCAAATGCTGCCTCCCCTGATGCAAGGTCAACATGTGGTTGGCTTGGTACCATATGGAAGTGGCAACGACTGCGCCCGTGCATGGGGGTTGAACAAATTCACTTGGCAAGAATCTCTGGCTTTTGCTTTGCAGGGTTCGATCAGTGACATTGATATTGGAAGCATTCAGCTAAACCACCAAAATGTTCATTACTTTCACTCAAGCTTGGCCGTAGGCTTTGACGCCTCAGTCGGCAACCGTGCATTGGCTGGCCCTAAATTCTTAAGAGGTTTACCACGCTACCTGTTGGCGACATTGCGTGAACTGAGTCATTTGAAAAACTGGCCAATCAAAGTCCACGTCAACGGTTTGTTGATTCATGAGGGGGAAAGCTTGTTGGCTTCCACGTTAAACACTTCAACTTATGGGGGCGGCATGCCTGCTGTACCTCACGCCAACTTAACTGACGGTCAACTCAATTTACTCATTGGTGGCAGATTCAATCGCATGCAAACCTTGCTGATGTTGCCGCGCTTGTTGATGGGTCAACATTTAGGCCATCCACGTATTCATTGCCTGCCCTTGACTCAAGCGACTCTCACCTCTTCCGAATCTGTTCCGGTCGCTGCAGACGGTGAGCCATTGGGTGTGGCATCGCACCTGCAAATCCATGTCATGCCCAGTGCGCTTCAAGTTGTAAAAAACGCTTAATTGCCACCCAATTTCACGTTCCCAGTGAACAGGCTGAACCCAGCCCCTAGCACCACTTTTTCAAAAATATTTCGAACTGGCGTCGCAAAGCCACCGCAAACTTTAGAAACGTGCGATGCGTCCAATTGATCCAACGCATCCAGCCCCATGTTCACCGTCAGTAGAGGCAACAAATAACTGCCTCCGCTTAGTAACAACAATGTAGGTGTTGCAATTGAGCGTGTTAGCTTGATTTCATCGTGCAAGGGCGCCAAATCAAACGAACGCTGGCACGCTGTGTCCTTGTAGTGTGGATCCTGCGAACTGATGCTTTCAGCCATATTGCGTGTATGGCTGGCACAACCCGTTAAGCACGAAACCAGCAGTACAACACAGACAAGCCACACGCGCATCATTTCATCACTGGCTGAAATTCAGCCTCACCCATCTGCCAAAGCATGAAGGCTTGCATGTCTGCAGTTCTTTGCATGGCTTGTTCAGAACTAGAGCCGGCACCATGACCCGCTTCATAGTCCAGTCGCATCAGCACTGGTTGTAAACCTTTCTGAGCATCAGCCATACGTGATGCAAATTTCAGGCTTTGCCAGACATCAACACGTGAATCATTCACGCCATGCATCAGCATGGTGGCCGGATATTTCACTCCGTTTTGGATGGCATGGTATGAACTGTTTCGCAGCAATGCATGAAACTCTGCCTCTATTTTGACAGTCCCGTATTCCGGAATGTTGGCAACACCATTGGCACGCTGCTCTGATCGCACCATGTCAAGCACAGGGACAGAAGGTACTGCAACCGCAAACAAATCTGGACGTTCTGTGATGGCTCGGCCAACAAAAATACCGCCAGCACTTCCGCCATAAATGCCTAATTTGGATGCGCGTGTATAGCCATTGGCAATCAGCCATTCAGCTGCAGCGATGCCATCTTTCCACGTGTTGTACTTTGTGGTCTTTTGTCCAGCCTCATGCCATTGGCTTCCCAGCGCACCACCACCTCGCACATGTGCAAAAGCGTATATGCCACCTCGCTCAACCCAAGTGATCACCCCAGAACTTCTGCCTGGTTCCTCTGTCGTACCGTAAGCACCGTAACCGTATAAAATGGTCGGATTCTGTCCGTTGAGCACCGCGTCTGCACGCATGATGATGGACACCGGAACTTTGACGCCATCATGGCTTGGCACCATGACCTCGCGCGCGACAATTTCCACCTTCTGTACAGGCTCAACTGGAGGCGCCAAATTCAAACGTGCAAACTGCCCAGGGTCTGCTGAATAGACATAGCGGCGCAAGGGTTGCGTCCAACTGCTGATTGTCACAACCAGTTCCTCATGTTCAGGACTGCTAGCAACTGTCACATTACCCTCCAAGGGTAAATTGATTTTTTTTACAGCAACGACGGCCTTTTGACCTGCAGGTATGCTGAGCAAAGAAGTGTTAACACCCTCGCGTCTCGTCACATACAAAGCATCTTTTGCAACACTGATAGAACGCACTACGCCCTCTGTTTCGGGCAACAATGTTTCGGCCTGAGACAGGTTCAACTCAGGCACTTTCAGTCTTAGTACTTTAAAGCGAGGTGCATTCAAAGCACTTCGCAAATACACAAAGCCATGGCCTATGTCTACCTCACGAACATCGTCAGACTGTTTAATCACCTCGCGCCATTGTGCTTTGCCTGCCAAGACGTCTTCCATCTTGGCAACGAACATGGCCAAGCGCCTGTCAACACCAAAGTACACCACCATGGCTGCCAAATCAGAACCTGGCAATTCCGTAATTCCGCCTGTAGCAAAAGGAGGTAACTTCAACTGCGGAAACATCGACGCGTTGAAAATCAAGTGATCTGGATTGGGTTGTTTTAAATCAAGGTAATAACGCCCAGTGTCTGCAAACCGCTCGGTCGACTTCATCGTTTCATAGCCAGGCCTCAATCGAGAGTAGAACAATCCTGATCCGTTCTCGCGCCAACTGACGCCAGCGAATCGAATGCGGTCTATTGGCGGAACCACAGGCTGACCTGTAGCGACATCGATCACGTACATGCTTCCAATTTCTGATCCTGATGCAAACATGCCATAGGCCAACAATTTCCCATCTGGGGAGGGGTAAAAGCTTTGTATAGCGTGTGGCTTGCCCTTCTCCTTGGTCAGAACCTCCGGATCCACCAACAATTTTTCTTCACCATGGACCCCGTCTCGCCAAACCAATTTGGCTTGTGACTGTCCTTGTTGCCGTTTCAAATAAAACCAGCGTTGCCCTGCTGTTCGCTGAATGCCAGACACAACGGTTCCGCCTAGGGAGTCTTTTTCTTTAAGCGTATTGAGGATCGATTGCCTTCCTGGCAATTTATTCAAGATAGCTTCGCTGGCATCGGCTTGGCCGCGCATCCAAGCTACGACGACTGGATCTTTGACTTGCTCTAGGAAACGGTAGGGGTCGTCTACCTTGGTGCCCCAATGAACGTCTTGGACGTTTTGCGCAGGAAGAGGTGCAGGGACATCCACACCAGCAAAACGATAGGGTGATGTCATTTGTGCATGACCCGATAAGGTCAACATTGCAACTGACAACAAACCACCCAAAGTCAATAGTTTCTGCATGCTTCAAGCTCCAACAAATTTGCTTTGCATGATAACTTGAGTTAATTGGGGTCAGTTCAACATTAATTTAATGGAAAGCTCAAAGTCCCATCGCCCCCAAAATCTTAGCCTCCAACTGCCCCGTCTCTTCCGTCCTGAACCCTGAGTGCACAAACAACACCTTCCCCTCCGGACTCACCAGCATGGAAGTTGGCATGGTCTTAATGGCCAAGGTCTTGGCCGACAAACCCTGTGGGTCATAAGCCACCGTAAACTGCGCTGGCGTGTGCACCAAAAACTTATCGGCATCGGCTCGTCTAACGTCTACATTCACGGCTACAACCTTCAAACCCTTAGGACCTAATTTAGCCTGCAAGGCATTCATCCAAGGGAAGGATTGCCTGCAAGGACCGCACCAAGAGGCCCAATAGTCAATGTAAACAAACTGCCCTGGCGCAGATTGCACTTCTGCCAAACCCAGAGCAGGCAAACTCTTTCCAGGTTCAATGGCGAAGGCGCGACCGGCCTGCAAAGTCAGAGCCAGCAACAGAGCAGCAATCAATTTGAATTTCATAAGAAGCAGTTTAATGGTGCAAGGCTATAGGGTCACGACATTTTTCAAACGCATCCCCTCTAAGTCGCCTACTGACGCATGTGTACTTTGCCAGCGTGATCTATTGCCAAGAAGTCAAACCCAGTAGCCTGCAAAAATGCCAGACCTTCTTCTTCTTTCAGCATGGTCATGGTGCTGGTACATCCCGCCACCACGGCCGCAGGCGCCGTCACACTCACACTACGCCAATACTTGACAGGCCGCCCTGTGAAAGGATTAAGCACATGACAGTAGCGCTCGCCGTTCAATTCAAAATAGCGTTCATAGTCACCACTGGTGGCTAAACCACCTTGCGTAATCGGCAAAGTGGCTACCACTTGATTGGCATGCCTTGGGTCTTGAATGCCGATCATCCAGGGCTCACCCGTAGGTTTAGGGCCTAGAAATCGCATATCCCCAGCTAAGTTTACGTAGCCACTGACCACACCCTGCGCTTGCAGCACTTGTGCAGCTCTATCGGCAGCATACTCTTTGCCAAAGCCGCCCAAGTCAATTTCCATTCCAGCAGAAGGCAAGGCAATGCTTTGATCTTTCAGCACCACTTTATGCCACCCTACTTTGGCCCGCAAGGCATCTAACTTATCAGCAGAAGGTATTGCGGGCACTTGGAAATTCCAAGCTTGCCGAAACACACCCGACGTGATGTCAAACAAGCCCTGACTTTGTTCGTACAATTTAGATGCATATTGCAACAAAGCCCAAGTTTCATCGTCGCATACCACGGGCCTCAGACCAGCTTGCTGATTGATGTTGGCAATCAATGATTCGGTCGTATAGCGTGAGTATTTTCTTTCTATGCGCAGCACTTCATCGATGGCCATCTGCGCCAAGCGTTGGGCATCATGCACACTGCTGGCCGCCAACACGACCTCACAAGCACTGCCCATGGCCCTGAAGGGGGACCTGTGAACAGACCAACTTGAAACTGTGCGCGTCATCAAAATGTATGTGTGATGCCCACTTGAATACTGCGCGCATAAAACGGCGCCAATCCCTGACTGCCCGAGCCAGTGAACTTCCAAGCAGCCTTTTGTCCATATTGCTCCACCTTCAAATCGACTGCGGTGTCTAAGCTCAACTGACGCGTCAATTTAAGGCCCATGGTGATAGCACCAAAAGCACTAAGTCGCTGGTCTTCAGAAAAATGGACAGCATTGGGCAATGGACTTGGTGGAAATGGTGCAATGCGCGGGTCAACTTCCACATAAAAGCGGGCCGCATTTTGCGAATACAAACGCAACTGAGGCGCCACGCGCCAATCACTGCCAAAGCGTTGCACCCATTCAGCATCTAAGGTGTGTGAGCGAATGCCCCACGTGTCTGTGTAGTAGCGATAGGCCAAGCGAGATGTGCCGCGCCATTCTGAAACATGGTGATTCCATCGGGCCTGAAACGTTTGGTGTTGACGCTCTCTGGGGCGCTCGTCGTAGATTTTGTAGGGATCTGAAAAGTAGCCACGGCCGCTGTAGTGCCCCAGGTTAACCTGCACGATGTCGTCCATGCTGAGCACTTGCGTCACGCCCAGCAACAGGTCTGCACCTCTCTTTTGTTCATGGGTGACAATGAAGTTGGCAGGTTGAATTGCGTCGCGGTTTAAACCCAAACCCGCAGTCCAAGTGGTATTTTTATCTTCTGACACTTGGGTGTCCAAAACAGACACAGCCCGCGAGACGTAATCATTTTCGCCGGAGTGGCTCATCCCCACTGTGAAGGTACCGTGCGGCAAGTAACGTGTGAGAGAGGTGTCAACTGCACGCCGAAAATCTTTCATGCCAGACAAAGCTTGCGTATGATACGCAGGCGATGCGCCTGAAATGCTGTCCGTGATAAGTGTGCCCGCCACGGACCACTCAGCGTTGAGCGGCACCATCAGGTTGGTGGCACTGGCTTTGACGCGAATGCGATCGTCGAACGCCGAGGCCCCTGACTTGCTGTAACCCGAGTTGCTGCCACTTGCGCCAGCCTCACTGGCAATTTGTTGACGCTCTTGGTAGTTAAGGTATTTGAAACTGAGAGTGCCTTTTTCTGGGGCCGTTTCGGCGTGGGCCACACCCATCACGCAGGGCAAGGCCATGGCGGCACTCAGCAATGCAGCGCCCAGTTCAGTGCTTTGTGAAGAGGTTTTAGTTGCAACCACAGCCGCCTCCGCCTACGCCCGACCCGCCTGCCGATGCTTCTTTGCTGCTGTAAATGTGCTCTTTGTAACCGCGCTCGAGCGGGTCGTCGTCAAAGGTCATTTCTGGCAATGCCAAATTGCCTTTTTGCCATGCCGCCACAGGCTGAATGTGCGAGCACGCTTGCAAGACCAACAGGGCCATCAACGCCAAGACTTTGGCACACATGCAGCTTGTCCTTGTTAAATTTAACTGGGGTCAGAGTAACATTATTTTCCGCCCAAAGCATTCCACAAGAAGGTATTTTCTAGCGCCACCAAATTAGCCCGCTGCGCGTTATCAGCAGCCCCGCCATGACCACCCTCGATGTTCTCGAAATACAGCACTTCATGACCTTGCTCGATCATGCGAGCAGCCATCTTGCGCGCGTGCCCTGGGTGCACCCGATCATCTCGCGTGGAAGTTGCAAAGAGCACCTTGGGATACTTCACACCCTGCTTCACATTCTGATAAGGACTGTATTTGCTGATGTAGGCCCATTCCTCAGACTTGTCCGGGTCTCCATACTCCGCCATCCAACTGTTACCTGCCAGCAGTTTGTGATAACGCTGCATGTCTAACAAAGGCACGCTGCACACCACAGCGCCAAACAACTCGGGCCGCTGCACCATCACCGCACCTACCAAAAGGCCGCCATTACTGCCACCCATGATGCCTAAATGCTTCGGCTGGGTAATGCCCGCCTTGATCAAATCCTCTGCCACTGCAGCAAAGTCATCGTAACTTTTTTGCTTGTTCTGCTTGATGGCACTTTGATGCCATGCAGGGCCAAACTCGCCACCACCACGGATGTTGGCCACCACGAACACGCCACCGCGCTGGTACCAGGTGGTGCCCCAGCCGCCACTGTAAAACGGCGCCATGGAAATTTGATAACCGCCATAGCCATACAACACGGTGGGGTTGGTGCCGTCTGACTTGTAGTTCTTTGGATACACCACAAAGTAAGGCACTTGGGTGCCGTCCTTTGAAGTTGCAAAGCGCTGCTCGGTGCGCATGCCTTGCGAATCAAAAAACACTGGATTGCTTTTCAACAACTCTCGCTCATCACTGCCAGCCTTGCCCAGATACAAACTGGCTGGGGTTAAAAAGTCGAGGTACGACATCTGGTAATGATTGGCCAGGGGATCATCTTTCACAAAGGGATCGTGCATGCCCCTGGCACTGAGCGTACCCGTTAAGGGCACTTTCACATCGCGCCGCTGCCACTTGCCATTGTTGAATTGAAGCTCTTCAATTCGCCCAGCCACATTGTCCAAAATATTAAGCAACACGTGATCGCGCGTCGTACTAAAACCCTCACGCGACAAAGAACGTGTGCCCGTGGGCTCAAAAAGCACATGGTAGCTGCGCTTGCCATCCATCAATTCATCAAACTTGATGGCCAACAAACTGCCATTTTTGTAAGTGCGATTTTCAACTTGCATGTCTCGTTTGAGAAGCAGGAAAGCCCACTCACGGTGCCAAGACAATGACGCATCGCTTGGTTTGTCAATTTTGACCAAGCGGCCATTGACCCACAAACTGATTTCGGTGTTGTAAAAATCTGTGGACCGACCCACAATGGTTCGCTCGAAGCCAGGCGTCATGTCGACGGCAGCGAAAGCAGACACATCACTTTCTTGCCCTTCAAAGATAACGACAGCGGAGGACAGAGGCTTACCCCGCTTCCATTGCTTGATGACTCGCACGTAGCCACTCTTGGTCAAACTGCCAGGCCCGAAATCCGTACCCACCAACAGCGTGTCAATGTCGACCCAATTCAGTCGCGACTTTGCTTCAGGTAAAACAAACCCGTCTTTGACGAATTCACGCCTTGAAACATCAAACTCGCGCGTCACTTTGGCATCTGCACCACCGCGCGACAAAGAGATCAGACACCGGTTGTAATCTGGCGCCAAGCAATCTGCGCCCGCCCAAACCCAGTTTTCGTTTTCTGTTTTACCCAGGGCATCTAGATCCAGAAGAACATCCCATAGCGGCTGAGGCTTTCGGTATTCTTCCAAGCTGGTGCGGCGCCACAGCCCTCTTGGATTCTTATCGTCACGCCAAAAGTTGTAGAGGTGATTTCCTCTACGGGTAACACCCGGAATTTGATCGCGATTGTTGAGGATCGCTAAAACTTTGGCTTTGTTATCTGCAAACAAGGGTTGCGATTGAAGCAGCGATTTAGAAACCGCATTGCGTTCGCGGACCCAAGCCAAAGCTTTGTCGCCCTGCACTTCTTCTAGCCAAAGATAAGGATCATTTGAAGCAGAATTCACAGGCTGGGCCTTTGCAAAAAATGCGCACAACAACGTGACTGCACCAAGAGCACAGCGACGACCGAACGACATACTCACTTACCGAACAACTTGGTCACATGCTGCCACCCACGCAGCAACAAGCCAGATCGCTCCACATCGGTTTGCGCCACCAGCGGCGCCTCACTCACTGTCTTTCCATTTAAAGTGGCAACCACCTTGCCCACCACAGCACCTTTGGTCAAAGGTGCCTCAAGCCCTGCCTTCACTTCAACAGCAGTCTGAATTTGCTGACCACGTGGCACCGTCACCAACCAGGGTGCGCCAAGAACTGCGGGCACTGTATCGGCTTTGCCAAAACTGACCTTGACTGGACTCACCACCGCATTGGGTTGAATGGGTGTGAGTTTCTCAAAACTGCCAAATCCCCAGCCCAACAAAGTTCGGGTCTCATCAGCACGTGACTTTGCACTGCCTGCATTCAACACCACTGTGATCAAACGCATGCCATTGCGTACCGAAGAAGTCACCAAGCAATACCCAGCCTCTTGTGTGTGGCCCGTCTTCAAACCATCCACAGTGGGATCGGTGTAAAGCAGTGCATTGCGATTGCCTTGCTTAATGCCGTTGTACTTGAAATCACGCTCAGCATAAATAGCGTAATAGTCTGCACTGTTGCGAATGATGGCGCGTGCCAAAATGGCCAAATCACGCGCAGAAGATTTGTGCGCAGGATCAGGCAAGCCTGTGGGGTTCACAAAGTTTGTTTTGGTCATGCCCAGCTTCTGAGCTTCAGCATTCATCAACTTGGCGAAGCCTTCTTCAGAGCCTGCCATGTGTTCTGCAATTGCCTTGGATGCATCATTGCCCGATTGAACAATGATGCCGCGCAAGATATCGATCACCGTTGCCTGGCTGTTCAACGGCAGATACATACACGACTCGGTGTTGGTGCCGCGGCACCAAGCGTTCTGACTGACCGTTACCAAATCAGTTGGTTTTAATTTGCCGGAGCGCAATGCTTGCTCGACGATGTAACTGGTCATCATCTTGGTGAGCGATGCGGGTGGCAGGGGCTCGTCTACATTGGCCGAAGCCAACAACTCGCCAGAATCAAAATCCATCAAGAGCCAAGCTTTGGCGGCAATAGCGGGCGCATTGGGCGCCAATGAATCCTGCGCTGCCAAAGGGGGTACGGCGCTAGCAGACGCCTCTGACTTTTTGGAAGCTTCGGCTTTTTTGGTGGCCGCATGTTTTGCAGCATGCTGTTTGGCTGCGAAAGAGATGGGCGTGACGAACAAAGATGCCAATGCGATGGCACAAGCGATGGAAATTTTGGAAGATGTGTAGGTTTTCATGGCACTTTTAAAAACAGTGCGCCAATTGTCGCCGAAGTGGTTTCAAAAACACTGCGACACCCCCAACAAAAAAGCCCCTTGCGGGGCTTGTTGCAAAACCTCTTTGGAGGCTTTAGGTTGTGCTGGCGGAAACGGAGGGATTCGAACCCTCGATGAGGCTCTACACCCCATACTCCCTTAGCAGGGGAGCACCTTCGGCCACTCGGTCACGTTTCCAGCACTCGAAAATTATATCAGGCTTGGTCGAGG
>JACCDW010445939.1_pt1 | contig 36138 bp, 48 predicted proteins | sample 7449781 | NCBI WGS metagenome assembly JACCDW01 (sample SAMN15323449, study PRJNA562643) | freshwater metagenome | isolation source: river surface water | place: USA:Blue River Watershed | collected 2017-08-18
GCGGCACCAGAGCAGGACGCACGTGGAGGTTGCCATTCTCTCCGACTGGGCTCGCACCGTGGGCCCCGAGCGCGCCCATATGTTCGGGCCCGGGACGCTGGTTCTTGGGATGTGGCAGCTCCCGCAGCGGACGCTCGTCCACGTCGCAATGCAGGGCGCTTCCCGATACGAAATCAAAGTGAAAAAGGGCTATCTGGCCCGCGACCAGAACGGCAACCCCGTTCTGAAGGAGCACTGACCATGAACGAGAAGATGCAGAGGACCGAGATCAACTGGTTCGAAAGCGAGATGCACACAACCCTTTCGACCTACACCGTCAACAACGAGAAGACGCTCTTCCGGAAGGACCGCACGAATCAAGACGTGTACGTGGACGCGCACGGCAATTCGTGGGTCAAGGGCATCGCCGCAAAGGCCCGGTATCGCGCCGCGATCGAGACCATCATCCACTACGCGCCCGAGTCCGAGTCGGTTCAGATCCCACACTTCGCGGAAACGATTTCGGATCTCCGCTCGTTGATGTTTTCCGTCACCAACAGGCCCAACTACCCGCTGCTGATGGACGGAAACACGCTGATGTGGATCGGGCACGACTCCGTTTACTCGACGCCGTTCCCCGTGCCTGCGCTCGCAGAGATCGCCCGCGGGCATTGGGCGGGCATTCACGGCGGGCTCGCGGAGGTCTTCGTCCGGATGGTTGCGTTCGGGCTCGACGGCTCGCTCGTCCCCGAGATTCGCGCCAGCGTCTGCGGCGAGGACGTGTTCACGTTCGAGGTCCAGCTCAAGGGCCTTTCGGGCTACAGCGTCACGCTTCGCATCCCGCGCGCCGAGCTGTTCGCGGAGTGGGTCGACATGCCTGCGCTCTACGCCGAGATGCTGCGGCCGATGCCGACCGTCGCACGCGTGCAGGCGTCGTCCCTGCGCCACGCCTTCAAGCGGGCCCGCACCGCGGGCGAGGACTCGTGCAAGCGGGGCGGCTACAGCATCCCCGACTACTCGCAGCGGTTCTTCGAGCTGGTCTTCGCGCCCGATAGCGCGCTGGTCGTGCGGCCGTTCTACGCGGTGGGTGGCAGGCGGATGGAGTCCGAGGCCGAGTTCATGGTGAAGACCCTTGCGACGGAGGGGCGGCACGGTCCCGCGTTCGTAAGCCAATCGATTCTGGAAGCGTTCGTCGATGACGTGGATGGCAACGACCGCGTGCTGCTGGCGACCGACGCCCAGCGCAAGGTTCTTCAGATCTCTGTTCGATCCGAGGCGACGCTGACGATGCTCGCCGCGGAAGTGGTCGACTACTAGGCGCATGGTGCGCCGTGACGGGGCCAAAGGCCCCAAGGAGGAAGCGATGGGTGGAATGGTGACGAAGGAGACAGTCTTTGAGGCGATGCGCGTCATGGCGCTCGCACGGCTCCGGCTCGTGTCGGCGCTGATGGGCAGCAAGCACTCCGACAACCGCGACGAAGTGGCGCTGATGCGCACGCAGTACGTCGTGGCCGTGAATCGCTACATGGCGCTGGAGACGGCGCTGCTGGCTCTCGATGTGGACATGACCTACGACGAGCGGGAAGGCCGAGAGATCGCGCTGGCCCGCCAGTTCATTCTGGAGGCGCGATGAGTCCCGAGGAGGCCACCGCGCTTCGCGCAGAGGTAGTGAGCCTGCGCCACCAGAACGCCGTGATGCGGGATGCGCTGGAAACGATTGAGCGTCGCTTGCGAGTTGGCGCCGCCCCATTGGTTCCATTCCTCAACGCGCACGCTGGGCCCGTCGAAAAGGCCGCATGGACTTCGATCTACTCCTCCGTCATTCGGGCGCAACTTGCACTATTCGACCCTAACCAGTTTGAGAGTGACCAATGAGCACCGGACCCCAGTTCTTTCAGACCCGCATGGGCACGCGCTTCTACGAGGCCGACGTGCCGCGCATCGCCACGGCACTCGAACGCATCGCGGCGGCGCTCGAAGCGCGCACTCCCCGCGCGCCGGAAACGATTCCAGAGCAGAAGCAGACGCTATTGACGTGCCAAGAGTGCGGGATCGTGATGGACGGCTACTGGTCGAAGTTGGGGGCCAAGCTCTGCGAGCCGTGCGCCAAGACGCACATCACGGTCGTCGGGATCGGTGCCGCACCCGAGCAGAAGACCGGCGAGAACCTCTGCTGCGACGACCCGGGCTGCGCAGAGAAGCCCCGCACGGGCTTCTTCACCTGCATGACGTGCGCAAAGAAGACCGATGGCGAACCCGTGTGGGTTCCCGTGACGGACGAGACGCGGATCGGGCTCTGCACTCCATGCGCCAAGATCGTGAATCAGTTTCGGATGATCGTGGAGATCAACGAGCGAGAGGAGCAGGCGTGATGCAAACCCGTGAGTTCTTTGGCGCGTGCCTGCGCTGCTTCGCGATCTGGGAGCGCGCCTTGGACGACAACGCCGACTGCGTGCATTGCGGCGGCGACGTGATCGTGCCGTTCGCCACGAAAACGATTGCCGGTGCGTTCCTCGATGGCTACCGCGAGGAAAAAATCCGCCAGCGCATCGCGAAGGAGCTGGGGGTCTCTGAGAACGGGGTAGACAATCAGGAACGATAATGGCAGTTATCGTCAGTGAAGCTAGGGCGCGGGGCATGGTGCCCCCGCCCCGTAAGACCCCAGCCCTTTCGGCTGGAGGATGGGCCACAGGCCCGAGGAGAAGCCAGATGGAAAAGCAGATCGAGATCGTGCACGACTACTCACTCAACGTCCGCGGCGTGTACGGCCGCAACCGCACCGAGAAGTTCCAGACCATCAAGCTCAAGCGGCTCCCCGAGGACGCAGAGCCGCTGGACGAGCGCGCGCTGCTGACGATGGCGACCATCGAACTGGACGGCATGAAGCTGAAGACGGGTCGCTGGACCGTCACGCGCCGCGTCGTCGAAGTCGAACAGTACAGCGATGGCGTCAAGATCGAGCGATGGGCGCTCTACACCGGCCAAACCACGCTGCTTCAGGGCGGCAAGTAACCCAATCGATTCCACCCCACACCCGAAACGGAGACTGACACATGGACTCACGACAGAAGGCAGAGAAGATGGTCGAACTGGCAAGCAAGATCGCGGCGCTGGACGAAGCCAAGCAAGCGTGGCTGGAGGAGCTGACGGCTCTCGTGAACGGCTCCGCGTTCCCCGAGGCGCAGCCCGCAGCGCAGCCCGCCGCCCCGCAGGAAGCGCCCAAGCCCAAGCGCGGCCGCCCCGTGGGCAGCAAGAACCGCCGCAAAGGCCGCTCGCGTGAGAACCCCAAGTTCCCCGTGCCCGAGGGCACGACGCGCGAGCAGATGCTGCACGGCTGGCTCATGCAGCACGGGCCCGCGACCTACGGGCTCATTCTGGCCGCGAAGCTCATGCCGCAGGGGAGCATTCACTACTACCTGCGCAAGCTCATCACGGCGAAGCAGGTCACGTTCGACGGGCTCAAGTACGCCACCACGACGGAGGTGAAGTAGCCATGCCGCGCGAATACCCGACGTTCTTCGACGACGAAGCGCCCGAGAACTGTGTCGAGTGCGACGTGGACCTGCCCGAGACCAACGAGACGGGCTTTTGCTCGAAGACCTGCGAAGACCGCTACTGCTACGTCGCGGACGTTGACGCGACCAAGTTCTTCGAAGACCTGAAGCTCGAACTGGCGATGGCCGCGCACTTCCAAGCCAACAAGCAGAAGTACCTTCACTAAACGATTCCAAGGACGGGCCGCCCCTACGGGGGCGCCCAAGGAGATCCAACCATGCCGCTCTACAAAGCCACCGCGACCGTCACCGTCTACTTCATGTCAGACCACAAGGGCTCCCGCCTGCAAGAAGAGGCCGAGAACTTCATCGGGGAGTTCTCCGACGAGCAGGTCTTCACCGATCTGGCGGTGTCGCGCATCCAGCGCAAGGAGAAGATCGCGGAGGGCTGGACGCCTAACGCGTACGTCTACGGGTCCGAGACGGCCACAGGCGACGAACCCATGTCGCTGGGCGTCGCGATGGAGATGGCCGACACCCTGACGCATTTGGCCGCGCAGGAAGAGAAGAAGAAGCCCGCCGCCAAGAAGCCTACGGCCAAGAAGAAGGCCGCGAAGTAAGCGCGCACTCCCCGAAGGCCGCAAGGCAGGACGCCCGCCCGGAATCGTGTTATCGTGAAGCCCATGTCGGGCCTAACGAAAATCGATTCTGCGGCGGGCGTCCCTTTGGCGCTTGTCGAACCCCTTGAAAGGGCACGGGAGTTCGTCAAAGACTCCGTGCCCGAGAACACGAGGCGAGCCTATGCAGGAGACTGGGCGCTCTTTTCCGAGTGGTGCCGCACCAAGAAGGTCCAAAACCTTCCCGCGGACCCCCGCGCCGTCGCCGCGTTCCTCGCTGATGAGTCTCAGCACTCCAAGCCCGCGACCCTTCGCCGACGGTTGGCGTCCATCGGAAAGATGCACGCCGTCGCCAACCACCCGAATCCCTGCGCCACCGAGGTCGTGAAGGCGACCATGAAGGGCATCGAGCGGGCGTTCGGCATCGCGCAGGAGGGCAAAGCGCCCGCCACGCTGGGCAAGATGGAGCAGATGGTTTCCGCGTGCCGTCCGGACACGCTCGACGGCCTGCGGGCCCGCGCGATCCTGCTGGTGGGCTACGCGGGCGCGTTCCGGCGGTCCGAGCTGGCAGAGCTGGACTGCGCAGATTTGAAGTGGACCGAAGAGGGCGTGACGATCACCGTCCGAAGGTCAAAGACTGACCAGCGGGGCAAGGGGATGACGAAGGCCATTCCCTACGTGCCCGGCAGCGCGATGTGCGCCGCGACGGCCCTGCGCGCGTGGCTCACGGCGGCCGGAATCGATTCGGGCCCCGTGTTCCGCAGCTTCATGCGAAACGGGCTCCCGAAGCCTACGGGCATCAAGCCGAGCATCGTGAACATCATCGTGAAGGCGTGCGCGGACAAGTGCGGCTTCGACAGCGCCGAGTTCGGCGGCCACAGCCTGCGCGCGGGCCACGTGACTGAGGCGCGGGCCCGCGGGGTCGCGGACTCCCAGACGATGGCGACGACGGGCCACAAGCGCGTCGAGACGCTGGACGGCTACGACCGCCGCGAAAACGCGTTCCAGAAGACCAGTGCGGGCGTCGTGCTGACGCCGAGGAAGTAGCCATGCCGCTCATCAAACGAGAGCCCGTGATCGAGCCCGTGCTGACGGCCGCGCTTCAAGACGCGGGCGCGCAGGGACTCACGATGGGCGAGCTGGTGTCGGCCGCACAGGCCACGCCGTTCAAGAGCTACGACGGCACGTACAGTGCGCTGCGCCGCATGTTCAACGCGGGCAAGGTGGCGCGCGTGTTCGAGTACCAGCCCGTCGGGCGGAATCGATTTGGGAAGAGGGAGTACCGCTACTTCCTGCTGATGTACGCGAACGCGGGGATGCCGGGGATCGAGATGCCAACCGCGCAGCAGCAGGTCTCCGGTCTTTCGGGCTGGACACCGTGGAGCCCGGGCTGGTAGAGTTCGTTCAGCGGGTGGCCTCGAAGCGCACAAAAAAGTGGGGGCCGACGGAACTTTCATCCGTCGGCCCCCATTTTTCATTCGCAGCGGAAAGCTGCGGCCGGGTTAGCGGCTACGCTTGCGCGGGCGCTTCAGGCACTTGGCCGAGCCCTTGCGGAACCCGTGCGCGCAGTGCTTGTTCTTCCGCTTCGCTGCCAGACTCTTTCGCTTTGCCATGACACTTGCTCCTCTCTGGACCGTTGGCACCCGAACCATTCGGGTGCTTTGTGAACGGGCACCAAGGCCCGAAATCGATTACCGGCGGCTGTGGCGGCGACGACGACGCAGACCATCGACGCGGCCGGGGTTGGTGATGATGGGCGCGTCTTCGTAGACCCGCGCGGCCTCGATGGCCTTCGCGTCGAACTTGCCCTTGAGCATCTTCTTCAGGCGAGCCTGCGCCCGCTTCTCGGCCTTCGTCAGCTTGCGGCCCGACTTGCTGCCGCGGCGGCCCTTGGCCGGAGCGACGACGCCGCTCTCGACCAGCTCAAGCTCCGCGCGGCTGTACTGACGCTGCGGGCCCGAAGCCTCCGGAGCGAAGAACGCCTTGGCGGCGGCCTGACGAACGCGGTTGTTCGCCTCGACCATGTAGCAAACCTGCTCCGACACGACATGGCCGGGGCCCCGCTTGGCGCGCAGGAAGGCGTGGTCGCCAATGTCGTCGACGCGCACACCCGCGCCGAGAATGTCGAGTGCCGCGTTGGCCGCGCGGCGGCTCGCCTTGTCGGCACCGAAGGCGCCGGGGCACACCTTGAGGAAGCGGCTCGAAGCGCCGTCGCGGCTCGCCACGGTGCGGCCGTTCACGGTGAGGACGCCGCCGTCGGTCTCCATGCCTGCGCCGCTCGCGGTGCGGCCGAAGACGAAGGCGCTGATGACCTCGTGCTCCTTCTTGTAGTCGGGGCGGGGCGGCAGGCCGAAGTCCGCGAGGAACTTCTCGTACTCGCTCTGCGCCGAGGCGCGAACGGCATCGATCTTCGCCTGCTCTGCGGCGCGGATCTTCTTGAACTGCATCTTCGCGTCGGGAGGCAGACGCGCGGCGCGCTTCGCCAGATCTGCCGCGCTTCCCTTGGGGGCCTTGGCAAGAGCAGAGAGCTGCTTCAGAAGTCCGAGTGATCCGAACATGGGTTACTCCTTCAGCGAGGCAGTATCACCTGCCGCCGCGATTCCGGCAACATGGCCGGTCTAGGTGGAAAGCCTCACGGCTGCCTTGGTTACGAGGAGTGCGACGGCCACCCCACCGAACGTCACGAGGGGTGCGGCGACTCCCCGAATGGAATCGATTATGAGGAGCATCGTGGTCCCGAAACACGAGCCCCAGAAGCTCATGCACAGGTCGCACGCGATGGGCTTTTCGAGCATCATCTCGGGCTTGTAGTCCTGCGCGATCGTCCGCACCGTGGCCGTTGCGCCCGCGGCGTAGAGTCCGACACACAGAATGGCGGCGAGGAGGCTCATCGACGATTCACCAGCAGGACGACGGCGCCCAGCGCAGCGAGCCCAAGGAGGATCAGGGTCGGGTTCGAAACGGCGGTGTCGATGGCCGCGTTCACTTGGTCTTCGATCTCGTCTGCCGTGTTGCCGCCATCGGCCGCGTCGGGGGTGTTTGAGTCGCGGATGGCGTACAGCTCGTTGCGGAGGGCCGCGTCCCGGCTCGCCGTCGTCTGAAGCTGCGGCACGATGGTGAGAAGCTGGGGGTCGCCAACGGGCAGCGAGTCCACGAGAGCTTTCACGCTGTTCGTCGCCGTCTTCATCTGGTCGACGAATCCGGCCTTCTTCCACGTGTTGTCATACTTTGCGGGCAGGTAACTCGCCCAGTTGGCGAGCAGTCCTGCAATTTCGTCGAGCACCCCGATACGCGTCACGAGTAGCGCGACGGCGATCTCTTTCGCGTTCTGAGCCTTCGGCGTGCTGGTCGTCGTCACGGTGGTCTGTGCGGAAGTCAGATCGATTATGCCGAAGCCCCGCAAAGAGGCTGCCTGCCCGCGCGTGAGGGTCTGGCGCTTGTTGAGGATGATGTCCATCAGCGATCTCCTGCCACGAGTGCGATCACCGCGAGGCCCGCGAGAACACCTGCGACGATGAGCATCGGAGAGGTTTTGCTCTCGGGCTCTTCAGCAGCAGGCGGTGGCGGCTTGGATGTGTCCCCACTACCGGTCTTCACGCCCGCGAGAGTATTCTTCAGCTTTTCGTACTCGGCCCGCGTAGCATCGAGAGCGTTGTCGGCCGTCTGAAGTTCCGCCGTGCCCTCTTTGAGTCTGTCGATGTAGTCGCGGAAGGTGTAGAACGTCTGGAGCTGCGTCTCAAAGTTCGCCGCCCACCACGGGTCCACCTTCTTGAGTGCCGCGTTGTACTGCTTCACGTCGGCTTGAAGGCTCAAGATGAAAAGCAGAACATTCTGCGCCTTTGCCTGAACATCCGCTTTGGTGGCGGGCGCAAGGCCGAGACCGTCCATGAACGTGGCGGCGCGTCGGGGATACCGTGGCTGGCGTGCGATGATGTCCATTACCTGATCCCCAATCGATTCTTGGCCGTCTGAAGAAGCTGGTCGATCTGCTTCTCTTTCAGGGCACCTTCCCACATCATGCGCTGGTAGCCCGGGAACTGGACGACGTAGGTCGGAGTCGCGTTGATCTGCCACGACGGGTCCGTCCACTGCTCCTTCATCACGTCGAACCAGATGACCGGAATCTCCGGGTGCCGCTTCATCCACCGCGTCAGATGGGGCTTCGCGTCTTCACACGCGCCACAGCCTTCCGCGAAGATGAACATGATGCGCGGCACCGGAGCCGGTCGGGGCAAAAACATCATGGTGCCCCTTTCGCGGTGCGCTTCTTCACGCCCGGAGTCACGTCGATCACGGTGTACTCGGCGTCGATCACGTCGTCATACGGCCGCCGTTTGTCCGCGCGCCCCGCTGTGTCCTTAGCGGTCTGCGCGGCCTTCACAACGGACTTCGGAGCCCCGAGCTTCGTCGCCACGTGGCCCGCGAGCGCGTTGCCTGCGGCCTGCGCAGCGACAAGGCGCGGGTCCACGCCCGACGCGAGCTGCTGCACAGCAGTCTGCGTGAGCGGGTGGCCGAGAAGGTCCATGAGGGTGACGCGCTTCATCAGATGATGCCCCGTCCCGTGGTGCTCTTCTTGTAGAAATGCCAGCCGACGACGCCCACGCCGATGAGCGCGGGATAGAACCACCACCGCTTGTGGATGGGGCCGATGGCCTCGCTGCGCTCCATGATCTGAACGCCGAGGGCGCTCGCCTCACTGAGCGACACCGCGCCACTCACCTTGGCGGAATCGATTGCGGCCTTGAGCGAAGTCAGTTCGGCTTCGGTCGTTGCCGCGGCGATCTTTGTCGAGAAGTCGGCGTACGCGGCGGACACGGTGACTTCACCAAGCCCCGCGAACGCACTGCGGCCGACGATCGTCATCATGCTGTTGTCGCAAGAACGGCAACCCGTGTTTCCGAGCCCGTTGAGCATCGCAATCATTTCCACGTCACACCCCGAGCGTCAGCAGACGCAGTTCGCCAGAACTTCCACATTGTACGGGTCTTTCACGCGGAGGACCACCCCAGCGGCCGTTTTGTAGAGCGGCAGACCCGTCTCGTCGTCCTGCTTCACGTATCGCGCGCCGAGCATCCGGAATCGATCAGAGCGCGCGGCTTCGGTGGGGAACTTCAAGATGCTGGTGACGGTGGGCTTCATGGTCTTCATCCGTGTCCTCTACTTCAGGTACTTGTCGATGCTCCCGAGGATGCCGAAGACGACGCTCCGGTAGTCCTCAAGTGGGGCATCGTAGTACCCCGCCTTCCGGAGTTCACTCACGAAAGTTTCGGTGTCGCCCGCGAGCAGCGCCTGCTTCGCGGCTGCGTACTTCGTCCAGCTCAGGAGCGACCAGTAGTCCCTCACGGCGTCGTTGATGGTCGCGTACTTGCGCCACGTTTGGTCGATCTTGCAGAATTTTCGACCCGCAGAATCTTCGAAGCTCATCGGGCGATCGAGCCGCTTGCAGGTCTCGACGGTGTACGACTTGTCCCCGTTCACGTCCACCCACACGGCGCCGGTCCAACCCGAGCCCTTGGTGATGTTCCACCAGTTGTTCGCGTTCTTGGCCGCGCGGCCAATGTTCCAGCCGCTTTCGGTGATCGCCTGCGCCATGATCATCAATTTCGAGGCGCGCGGGAGCGTGGGAAGCTCGGAATCGATTGCCGTGTACAGGCTCTTCGCGATGACGTACTTGTCGGTGATCCCCGTCAGGTTTTCGATGATCTGCTTGACTGCTTCTTCAGTCTTCTCGATCGCAGTTTCCGCAACCGTTTCGACGGTTTTTCGCTTGGCGATGATGAGCGCGAGCGCGGCCCCGCCAAGCAGCCACCAAAAGATGGGCCGAACGGCCGGGGCGGCCGCGAGTTGACGTGTTCTCATGTGCGCCGCCCGGAGAGCATGACGACGGCGAGGCCTGCGACGGCGGCTGCGCCAAGGATCATGCCAGTGTTGGTCTTGGTGACAGCCGCCCCGGGTGGCGTGTAGGTGTTCCCGCCGCCTGAGCCTGTGCCTGTGCCTGTGCTACCACTTCCACGTTCAGCGAGCTGCTGACGAAGACGCGCGTTCTCGGCCATCAGCGCAGCTTTTTCATTTGCGATGCGCTGGGCTTCTGCCCGTTGAGCCGCTTCAGCGGCCTGCATCTCCCGCACCTGCCGCTCGTACTCTGCGGCCTGCCGCTGGGCTTCGGCCTCGGCGGCCCTTTGCGCTTCGGCGTCTTGCTTGACGCCAAGATCCTCCGCGAGCTTCCGTTTGTCCACTTCGGACAAGCCCTTGGAGATCTCCCCCCACGCCTTCTTGGCCTGCTCAACCGTCTTCGCGCCTTCGCTGTAGATCTTCTGGAAATCCGCCTGAAGTGCGAGGAGTTCCGGCGGGATCTTCGGCATCCCGATGAACGCGCCGAGAATGAACGCAAGGAGCTTGCCGACAGCGATGAGAGCCTCGCCAATCGTTTTGAGGCTCATCGACGTGATGGCCTTCCAGAGCTTCGTCAGCACGTCTTTGACCACCGTCCACGTGTCCGCGACGGTGGGGCTGGTGGGGTTGGCGTCCTTGAAGGCGTCGGTGACGGCGCTCGTCAATCCACCCTTGGCGGTGAGGAAGGTTTTCAGCTTCTCGGTGACTTGGCTGATGATGTCCGACATCCCGAGGATGCCCATGATCACCATCGTGATCAGCTTGATGAGCTGCTCGGTCGCGCGGTTGAACTCCTCCGAGACGAACAACCTTTCGTCCGCATACTCCTTGGTTACGTCGAAGGAACGAAGTGCTATTCGTAACTGAGGCTCGACGAACACGGCGACACCCGGCGCCAACGCCATGATGATGCCGCCGACGGCTGTTCGCATGGGCGAACCGCCAGAGGCCGCTCCGGTTGCCGCCGAGGCAGCGGCGGTGGCTGCGGAAGCGGCTTCAGCGGCACCGCCCGTAACGCCCGTCGCGTAGCCGACGAGGATCAGGTTGATGATCGCCATCGCCAAATTGATGATGAACATCGGACATGACTTCGCGAGCTTCTCACCCAGCTCCTCGAACGACGGGGGGATCTTGGCAGGGTCTGCGCCGCGCGCAATCGCCTTCCGCTTCAGTCGATCCTGCTCGCCGTAGGTAAGCGGGATGTCCACCATGTAGGCGATCGGACCACCCAACGCGAGGAATAGGACCGTGTTGAGGCTGGAGAAGATGTCGAAAGCGGCATCCATCCACTTGCCTTGCGTGATGTGGCCGATCACCTTGATGACCACTTCGATGCACTGCTTGAGAATGGCAAGGCCTGTGGCAATGCCGCCCACAACCAGTTTCGTGAGAACCGTGATGACCGTGCAGAAGAAGCCACCGATGGTGTCGCCCAGCAAGAATCGGAAGCCGCGACACAGGAAGTTGATCGCCGCTTCCGCGGCATCCGCGAGATACGCGAAGGCGTTCGAGAAGAACTTTCCGACGTTATCTGCCAGCTTCTCGAAGAAGCTCTTTTCCGGCGTGATGAAGTCGGGCGGCGGAGGTGAGCCAGAGAGGCGCAAACCCTCCATCGCCTTCACGGAGTAGCCTTTGAGGAATGGCGCGTACCAGTTGACGGCCTGCGGCGTCGGTTCCCGCAACATCTCCGAGCGGTACTTGACGGCCGCTGCTTCGCGCTTGTCCCAGCCCAGATTGCAGTCAGGTTTTTCGAAGGCCTCGCCACCGACGGGAACGGGCGGGACGGCACCAACATCGGGGATCACGCCGGAGTACGTCCACGCGTAACGGCGCGCCACCTCAATCGCAATCACCACGAATCGCGAATACATTGCGACTTCACGAATCCGGGCCTTGTCGCTTACCCCTTCCGCCGCTAAAACGTAGTTTTCGTCGGGCCCAGTAAGGCTTTCGTTGGGTCCGTAGAGGCGGGGCGTAAAACGAAGACCGGCCAGTAGATTCGTTCCCGGTGTGCTCGAAAAACCGCCCGTGCACTGGTCCGCCGCCTTAACCATCGTAGCGAACCAAGTCTGCAAAGTCGCCCGGCCCCAATCGTTCGATATGTACGCCATTGCCAAGAAAAGTGGCTTCAGCTTTTCCCCGAACTGATCGACGATCCAGCCCGCCAAGCGTGCAGCGTCCCTCTGGGGCTTGGTCATCCCCGAGAACGTGATGCCTGTGTTGGCTTCCGCGACGGAGAACCCATAGGACGAGGCATTGTCAGGAAGAAGTGCTTTGTACCCGGGAGAATCTTTACCGGCGCGCACCAGTGCCGCTTGCCGTTTGATCTCAGGCCACACCCGATCGTAGCTTGCAACGTCATCAAAAAGGGAGCCCTGACCCCCGCTAGTTATAGAGTAGAGCCACGGTGACGAGGCAAGGTCGAAGATGGTCTTCCAGACCTGCCGAACATTGACCGTCACAATCGATTTCGGGGTCCGCTCGGCAGTTCCGAGATCGTTCTCGGCAAACACGTCGCCGTACCGCCGCTCGAAGCCCCACAACATGCAGAGTGCGGCGAAGCGCAGTGACGCGATCCACTCGACGGGGCGGGCCGCAGCGTCGGGATACGTGAACCAATCCGTGGGGGTCGTTCCAAGGGTGGCGAGAAGCTGCTCTGGCGGCAGCAGCGACAGGGCCGGGGTGGCAACGTCAACAGGCCGCGCAACCGGCGGAGTCTTTGCCGAGGGAATAAATACGTCAGTCGTCAGCAGGTCGAGAATGGTATCGCGCTGCTCTTTGGGAAGAGCCGTCTGAACGACGAGCTTCCTCGTCGCGATCATATTGTTCCAGACGAATAGTATGTTCCTTTGCGGGTTGGTGATCGCCCCGATGAAATTCTCTCGACCGACGTAGTTGAGGGTGATGTCGGCCGCATCATCGTACCCGGGCGCGAATGTGGCATCCCGGTTGTACCGGATTGTCTTTGCGTCAAGAAGCCAGCTCACGGTAGGCTGATTCTCTTGCAGGATTCGGATTTGGATGGTGACGCCCGGGGCCTTTCCGGAGAACGCGTCTGCGGGTGAGCCGCCACGGGCGAGTGCGAATTTTGTGACCAGCCCGGCCGTGCGGGTAGCGATGTAGCGTTGGAGATCGTAGAGAGCCGCGGTGAGCTGATCGGTCGTCACCGTGACATCGGCCGTCTGCTGCGCGATTGCGGAGTTGACGATGTTGAAATCGATTGGGCCTTTGATCTGCGTCTTGTAGGTGTACGCCGCCCACATCGCGAATCGGTACGCGTAGGGATCGTACGGCCCCGACGTGATCACGCTGACTGGCGGGTCTTCCGCGAGTCCCTGCTGAAGATCGGCAAGGCTCCGCGACCGCAACTCGTTGAAGTAGGCAACGGCACGACGAACTTCGAGAGCCGACCCTACCGGCTTCGGAAACGTCGGGGGAAGCGGTGCAAGCTGTAGCGGAGATGCGCTGCTCGCCACGATCGGATTGGTCGACGTGATTGGCGCACTCGCCGTGCTGCTGGCCGCGGAAGCCGCCGCGCTGGCGGCGGTAATGGCCGAAGTGAGCCCAAGGCCGCCAAGTGCCGAGCGCATCTTCTTCGCGCGCGGGTCGTCCTTGCGCCGATCGAGGAAGGCGATGAACTGCCTGTAGGTGTTGAGGTACGCGAGTGCGTACGGCGTCGGGCTCTTCTGCTCTGCGTCCAGCGCGCCCGTGAGGAAGGCCATCGAGAGACCAAATCCCACCGCGTCGTTCTCGCCCATCGGCTTGAGCTGAATGGACATCTGCATCACTTCGCGCGCGACGCGGATGCCGAGGAGCTTTTCAAGATCGGGGACACGCTGCGCGGGAGGCGTCCGCGCAAGTACGGCAAGCACTGCGCCCGCGAGGCTTTGTGACCGGCGCGCGAGCTTCGACTGCGTAGGGTCCTTCGCGGCCTTCTCAAAGTCCTTCATGCCGGTGAACCGGCCAAAGAGCTGCGCGATGGGAAAGCCGTCCCGCATCTCGCCGGGACCGCGATCGGTGTCCAGAATCGATTCTACGTTCTGGCCGCCCCCCATGAAGGTTGCCGGAGCGGAGCCGTTACCCAACATGCTCAGGCCGCCGAGGCCCGCGCCGCGGGGGATGGTTTTCGCCGCGTATCCGAGCTTTCGGCGTTCTTCCCGAGTGAGGATGACACCCGGAACGCGAAAAGCGCCGAGAGCAGAGACCATACGCATTGTGAACCTCCACCCGGCGCAGTGTAGCCTACTTGCGGAGGGCGACCACCAGCAGAGCAGCCACGGCGACACCGCCGATGATCATGGCCGTGTTGCTCGAACTAGAGGCGGTTGAAGGCTTGAACGGGGCGAACGCGATCAGTTCGGGGGACTTCATACATTTGTTGAACTTTATAGTCCCCGTGCCCGTCGGCGTGCACGTCAGGCCCGTATCGCAGGGTAGCCGACTACTGGTGGTGTCCGACGGCATCCGGCACAGCGCACCTTCTTTGGCCTTGTCGGTGCTGCCTGTGCCAGTTCCGGTTCCTGTGCCAGTTCCCGTTCCGGTTCCTGCGCCGCCACCACCGCCACCACCCACCACCGCGTTCTTGATGTTGGTGATGTTGGTCTTCAGGTTGTTGTACGCCTCCACCAGCTTCGCCGCTTCGATGAGCTTCATCGACTCTGTGAGGTTGGCAGGAAGGAACTTGTTGTCGACTTCCTTGATTAGTGCATCGAAGTCCGCGGCCTTAGTGAGTGCGCTGGCGGCTGTGATCTTCTCTTCGATCCACTTGCCAAGCTGCTCATACGCGATGGTCGCGGGCTTGTAGCTTTCGTCATCGCGCAGCGTCTTGACGAGCGCCGCAATCGAGTCCGCGGTGGAGTTGAGGAAGTCGTCCCCCAACGCTTTCTGGACCCACGCAGAGCGCACCGTGCGCCCGTTGTCGGTGACAGGCTCGCCCCAGATCTTTGTGAACAGCGTCTTGTACCAGTCCTCTCGGGTCTGAAACGGGACCTCGAAACTGAGTTTGTCCTTGACGCTCTGGAACTTGTCGATGTTTCGCGAGATCACGCCATAGATCGTACTTGCGCTGTCTCCACCCAGCGCAAACGCGATCACTTGAAGCGCGTCGAACCGCTTTTTGCCAATTGCGAAAGCTGCGGCTTGCAGGAACTTGTTGGAATCGATTGAGTACGGGACATTCTGGCCGTCTTTCACTTCCTTGACCAGAGTTCCACTGCTCCCGAGCAATGACAGGCCAGTGTTGATGAGCCCAATTCCGTCAAGAAGCGCCTTGCCCTCGGCCGACTTGTTCAACGCATCGCGAACAGCGGATGTGGTCAACAGTGGGTCAAAAATGAGACCCTGTGTGTAGATGATCCCTAGTCCCGACGCCCGAAGCCCCCTCCGGGCATACGTAACATCCACCATGCGACCGGCGTTGCCGAGCGCGTCATATTGCTTGTCGGGTGACTCATACGGAATGCCGTAGAGGCTCGACAGGATGCGCTTGCGGTCTTCCGACGGCGAAGAACTGATGACCGCCATGCCCCCACGATACGCAAGCCCCGGCGGGCGCAGACGCGGCGGGTAGTTCACTTCGGGGGCTGCTGCGAGAGCCGCGCCCGTGATCATCGCGCGCGACGGGTACTTGTACGTGCCGCTGGCGGCGTTTGAGCCTGCCGTGGACTCCGGACGCTCGCGGATCTGGCCGACATCCTTGCCAATCACGTTGCCGTACGCGCCCACGAGCGGATAGCCTTCGGGGGTGGTGATGGCTGCGCCGAGTCCCCGCGAGCCGTACTGACCCGCGAGAGCCGCACCGATGACCATGTTGCTCGCCGGATAGCGGTAAGTGCCGCTCGCCGCGTTTGAGCCCGCGGTGGATTCCGGACGCTCACGGATGACGGCCCAGCCCACTGCGTCGCGGATCGCGTCGCCGTAGTCGCCCACCAGCGGCACGCCGCCCGGCGTCACGATCTTCGGCTGCCCACGGCGCAGAGCGCCCAGCGTGGGCCCACTCGCGACCGCGTTCTCGCGAATGCGCCGAGCCTGTGCCGAGACGCTGTTGTCCGCGCCACCAATTCCACCCGCAAAGAAGGTCGTCGGGGGCGGCTGGTAGAACGCGTTCCGTCGGTCGAGCGCGCGGTTGATGTTCTGAGGCACCTGATGGGGCTTCCGGTTCGACGTGTGGATCGTGCCCGGCGCCGACGGCGAAGGGGGTGACGCGCGCACGTTCTCAACGGGGGGCGGAATCGTAATCGGGCGACGTGAACCGGGCATTGGCGAACTCCTATTGGTCAAAATCTTCGAGCAGCAACGGGGCTGCGCCGAGAGACTGCTGACGCTTCGAGACAAAATACACCACGCCGAGAACGGCGACCAATCCGAGCAGGATCATGGGGGTCTTTGACTTAGGTGCCGGTGACGGCTCTATCAGCGTCAACTGCGTGGACGTTGAAGTGTCAGTCGTTCCCACGTCAGGCGAAACAACAAGCGCCTGCGGAGCGGAGGTCTCCGGCTGTGACTGCGGCTGCTGTGCGGCGGCTTCCGCTGCTGCTTTTTCTTCGGCAGCGGCATCTGCGGCGGCTTTTTCCGCGGCGGCCCGTTGCGCGGCTGCGGTCTCGGCGGCAATGCGCTCGGCGTCCCGCGCAGCAGCGGCCTCTTTCCACCGAACTTCGCGCTTCTGGTACTCGCCTTCCACCAAGTCCGCGAAGGGGATGAGCGTCACGTACGCGGTCGCGGCGGCATCTTCGACCTGCGCGGGCTCGCCACTCCGCACCACGGCCGTCAGTGACCGGATTGCGGAGTCGAGTGCACGTCCCAGATCGACAAGGAATCGATCACGCCGCGCATTCCACTCGGCGCGGATGGTGTCCTTCGCGTTCTGGATGAAGTCTTTCGTGAACCCAAGGGCGGGTTCCTGCTTCATCAGCCCGCGAACCAGTAGGCCGAAGTTCACTGGAGAGAGCTTCGGGAGGAGGGCCGCGAATCCCGCCGCCGTTGAGCCGAGTCGGGTGCGGCGGGCTTCGGTTGAACGGGTGATGCTGTCGAGAACCACCGTCCGGGCAGCACTCACGTCGGCGTACGGGGCCACCGAAACGCCGTCCAGCGCCCAGTTGATGATCTTCGTGGCGGCATCCAGCCCGCCCACGTTGGAATCGATTCCGTACAGCAGCCAACGGCCCAACTGCTTGGCTTCGTCGGACTGCATCGCCGGGTTTGCGAACGGCCGCTTTGCTACCGCGAAGCTGGAGAGCTTCACGAGCGCGTACTTGGCGGCGGCAGTGATGAGGTCGATGTCTGTGGGGCTCGGCGGATTTTCAGGCGAGAACCCAGACTCGCGCACCTTGGTTGCGTTTTTCGCGCGCAGCTTCGCCGTTTGCCCGATCGCGTTGCGAATGAAAGCAGTGATTTCCGCCAGCTCGGCGGCGGAGATCTTCTCCGCGCTTTGTGCAATCGCTTCCAGTCGGCTCACCGCGGCAACGGCATCGGGGAGCTTGGAATCGATTGCATCCGTGATGTACGAGTTGAAGGTCGTGGGAAGAGTCGCCCGATACGCCGGGTCCAAAAAATACCGGGTCGTGACGGGGCTTTCCAAACTCAGCAGCGCGCGCGCCACAACGAACTCAAGCGTCTCCGGAAGCAGCGAGACGCCCGTATCTGGGAGCGTTCCCAGACCGCGAAGACCGGCCAGCTTCCCCCGGCCGATCGGAATCACCTTCGCCAACGCATCCGACGAAATCGCGATGCCTGCATCCTTCGCGAGCACCTTCTGGATTTCTTGCTCAGGTGTCTGTGCGTTCTGATTTGCGAACTCTGCGATGAGCGGGTTCTCGTTGGGGAGCTTTGGCGGCCGCGTGATCAGCGGCGTCGAGGCGGGCGGTGCATAGGACTGCACCATGACCATGTTCTTCGGACCGTACGTGTCGCCAGAAGACCCCTGCGCAAGCTGGCTGCGCTGGAAAGCTACCTGATCGGACACGGACGGAACGACGGCGGGCCCAAAGGTCACGTCGCGCACCGTCTGGCCTTGCGGCGCGGTGGTTGCCACGACGTTCTGCACGGGCGACCCGAGGCCCGAAGACTTCCGCGCGCTCGAACGCGGCGGCAGGAAGCCGTTTCCCGATCCGAAGAAGCTGGACATCGTTTACCCCGCACGCATACGGACAAGCGCGCCAATGCAGGTGACACCGTACTCGGTGGGCAGCGTGGACGCCTGCGCGTCGTTCAACGTGACCTTCATCTGGAGCCGCTCGTTGCCCGGCACGATGAGGGGCATGATGTAGCCCTTGTCGATGAGCTTGATGCTCGAACCACCAGCGATCGGCATGATCGACGCGAGGCACAAGTCGCTGATAAGCGGCCCGTTCACGAAGCTGTTCTGGATGTTGTTCTCGACGAACCGCAAATCGTTTCGGTCCGCGTTGAACAGTGACACCTTCGCGGCGAGTGCCTTCGCGATGATGCGGCCCTTCACGGTGGCGTCCTGCATCATGCCGGTGTAGCCGTTGGCAATCTGCGCGTCTTCCGACGACACGTTGTTGAGCGAGACGTGAGCGCGAATCTCACCGATGAGGAAGTTGTAGTCACCACTCACGCGGAAGATGTCGCTGCCCGGCGTCGGGAGCGTCGTTGCCGGTGCGGGCGGCACGGGTGCAACACCCGCGACGGTGCCCGCGAGCGTCGTGCGCAGATGCAGCACGGACGGGATGATGTCGGCGTAGCCGAGTTGAAGAGCTTCGGTCAGCTCGCTGCGAATGCGCTGCTGAAAGTTGATGGGTGCGGGAGTCAGGATCGCCACGGGATTCTCCTTAGACCTGAACGTACGCGCCGACGAGGACGAGTCCGTACTCGCACGCGGTCGCAGCCGTGCCCGCCGTGTCGACGAGCGAGATGTTGAGGTCGATGTTTGTGCCCTGCGGCAAGATGCCCGGCATGTCCATCAGCGACGGATCGTTGCCGTTGAAGGACATCAGATCCGCCAGCGTGAAGGCGTTCTGCACGAAGAGGTCAAACGTGCGGCTCGCAAGCGCGAGGTTGAGTCGGCAGTTCATCGCACGCGCATACAGCGTGTCTGCGTTCGTCGTCGCGGGCAGGATCGCCGCGTTCGAGCTTGAGCCCGACGGCGCGTTGCCTGCGGCCGACACTGCGCTCGGCACCACATGCGGGATGAGCTGGCGCAGGATGAACCGCTGATTCGAAGGGATCGTGAAGCTCGCGCTCCCCTGTGCCAGCGTCGCACTCAGCGTCGTCTGAAGCGGAATCGCAACGGGTCGGTACTCGTACGGGGTCAGCGTGCGACCTTCGACGATGCGCGAACGAAGCGTCTCGATGTAGTTCTGCGGTGCGGGGGGAGCGAGAGAAGGCATACCTGTCTCCTGAAAAGGCGAAGGGCGACTGCCGCACTATAGCGACAGTCGCCCCTCTTGACCAACCCCGAACTCGTGTTCCCGAGAATCGGGGTCGGAATCGATTACGCGGTGGCGGGCTTCTTGATCAGACCGTCGAGGAACACGGTGACGGCCACGAGGTTCGTGAACGTCGGCATGTCGCTGACGGCAGGCGAGGTCGCCCATGCGTTCTGGTAGAGAACGATGTACGAGTCGGTGCCGATCGAGTCGTTCGGGCCGATGGGCTGCGCAACGAGGAGCTGCGGAGCGGCGGCGGCCGAGGGAACGCCGATGGTGACGACGCCGGTGTTGTTACGGGTCGTGGAACCCGTGACGCCGAAGCCCGACTGCGCGCAGTACAGCGGCTCGTCGTAGATGATGCGGGTCTGGTTGACGCTGACGCGCATGTACGCGGCGTGCGCCATCTTGATGATGTCCGCATCCGACGACACGGTGTTGCCGAAGCTCTGGAGGATGTGAGCACCAACGCGGTTGGTGATCAGCTCGTTCAGAGCGGGCAGACGACCCGCGTTGTTGTCGAGGTTCGTGAACTGACGGTTCTTGTTCTGGAGGTTCTGGAAGAGGTACTGCTGAGTACCCGGGCTCTGTGCACCGGCCTGAAAGGCAACGGTGTCGTAGAACGCACCGGCCCGCCACTCAAGCAGGCGGATGCGGGTGCCAAGGCCCTCGATCTCGTAAACGCCGGTCTCATCGGTTGCGCGCAGAACTGCCATTGGAGTGCTCCTGTCGTTTGGCCCCGTCCATCGGGGCCGCGGGTTTGTGTCCGTGGTTGCGGACGGGGTTTCTTACATCAGGGTTGCGGACATCGGACCAGCAACGCTCACTGCGATCGGGGCGCCGCCCAGACCGGACAGCGACGACGCGGTGAACGGAGCGCCCGACATACCCGTGCCGTAGACCGGCTGCGCCTGAATCGGTGCGCCGTTCATGTAGCGGGTCACGTCGCCGGGGCCGTAGCCGAGGCCCTGAAGCGAGTAGTCGTACACGTAGCCGAGGCCGTCAAGGCCCGTGTCGCGGCCACCCGGCAGGAACTTGGTCAGGTCGGTCTTGCCCGCTTCCGGCTTGCCGAGAGCGTTGGCAATCAGGCGGCCGAGGCCGACGGCGACCATGCCCGCGGCGATGCCGGGGGCGGCCATCGGGAACTGGTTCTTGCCGTAGCTGTGGATACCGACGCCGACGGCGACGGGGATCAGCGGCACGATGTACTTGCGAACGGCCGATTCCTTGTTCTTGGCAGCTTCGGCAGCGTCCGCCGCGCCACCCTTGTCGGCCGTCTTGACCGTGACCGGCGCGATCAGGTGCGCCGCCATGTCAACGACGTAGTTCGCCACAGCCGCGCCAGCCAGCACCGAAGCGCCAACCTTTGCTGCTTCCATCGAGTCTTCCTTCAGTCCGTAGAGATCCATGACCTACTCCCTTTCTTGGGGTTTCGCTTTCGTGCCGCGCATCCCACCTTGGGTGCCGCCGAAAGTCAATGTGGACAATCGATTAGTGCTTCTTGAACGCTGCCTTCATGCACTTGCCTACGGCCTTCGCACGGGCCTTCCCGCCGACCTTCACCTGTGCTTGGCACTTCTTCGCGATCTTGGAGAACTTGGCGCGGTGTGCGCTCATCTTCTTGGATGCCATGACAGACTCCTGTTGGGTTCAGAATCGATTACGCGCTGACCGTGTGGGCGAGGGCGATGCGGACCTGAAAGGTCGAGGCGAACGGAAGCGTCAGCTCGTTGTTGCCCGACACGAACGCGGCGATGTTGCCGGTGGTGACGGCGGCAACCAGCGCGCCCTGAGCGGCCAGCGCGGCCAGCGTGCCAGCAGCGTCGGTGTGCGAGGTGGAGAGGAAGGTCTTGATGGTCGAGGTGGGCAGCGCGGCGGCGATCACCGAGAAGGCCAGCGTGTCGGCCACACCGCCCGAGACGGCGGTGAAGGAGACCGAGCGGTCCCCGTACGAGACGTTCGAAATTGCAGCAATAGCGGCCATTGTCTTGCTCCTTGCTTCCTGCGGGAAATTCCGTCAGGGCACCGAGTCGACGGTGCAGCGTGATGTGACGCTCTCCGAACAAGGCTGGAAAGTCAACGTGGACACTTCCCGCCGTTCGTTTTGGCGAACTTTCCGAACAGTTTTTTGGCCGCCTTGTCGTACTCGCAAGCGGCTTCCTGCTTCGTCGGAAAGCTGCCGAGGTAGATGGTCTTTCCGTTCTTGTGCACGAACGCGCGGTAGCGGCTGCCGCGCTTCACGACGCCCTTCGAGCCCGACTTGTTGTTCTTGAGCGGGCCCGTGTTCGCGGTGTTCTGCGCCTTCGACGCGAGACGCAGATTGTCGCGCCTGTTGTCGAAGGGATCGCCGTTCGCGTGATCGATGATGGTGCCGCTCTTCGCCCGCGTGACGAAGCGGTGCAGGTAGAGCTTGTAGGCGCGTTTCCCCGAGCCGAGCGTCGTCGCCGGGTAGCCTTGATGCACGTGCCACGAGCGTTCCGACGCGAGAAGGAGGATGTCAGGGTCCACCTTCACGCATCGGTCCGCACCGCGAACTCTGAGGCACGCCTTCTTTTTCATCATTCGACCTTGAAGTCCTTCGCGCCGGTCTTCTCCCAAGCTGCTCGGACTCCCCGCCACGTCTTGTGCTCAAGGTGCGGCCGGTCTTGGAAGCTCTTCCAGTCGCCACCCCATTCGAGGCCGATCTTCTTGCCGAACTGCGCCACCGTCGCCCACGGGCCGTCTTCCGGCCACGTCGGTTGACCCTTCGGGCCGATGAACGCGAAATCGATTGCGAGGCCGAAGTTGTGGGCCGATGAGCCGGGCTTGGCGTTGGAGATGATCTTGCCGGGCAGCGACCGACCCTGCTCGTAGATCTTCCGCTGCTCTTCCATCGTCCGCGTTCCCGCCACGAGCACGATGTCGAAACCCGCTGCGTGGGCGGTGTTCACGAACTCCGTGACGAGCGGCTGCATCACAGTTGCGAGACCCTGAATGACTTTTTCACTTCGCTGGTTCATGGTTACTTCCTCGTGGTGATGGCCTTGAAGAGTGCATAGGCGATGAGCCCGCCGATGGCGACGACCGTGATGGTGCCGCCCAGATCGTCGCCCATGCCGAGAAGCCCGAGGCCGTCGAGCTTCTCGTCTTTCTTCTTCCGGATTCGCAGGCCTTCGCGGGAGCCCCGCTCGCCCCGAATGAGCGAGAGGAACTCCTTCTCAACGTCGGCCTCCTCGTTCGCGCGAAGATGCTTGAGCACCGTGTCAAACGACTGGCCCGTACGCGGTGCGATCTGCGCTGCACGCTGCCGGTATCGCTCGTCCACGATCTCGATCGCCTTGAGTCGCAAGGGCTCCTCGCGAATGACGCGCGGAAGAACCGTGCCGGTGCGCTTGCCCGCGCGCTCGACCTCGATCGTCGCGTCCTTCGGGACCACGATCTCACCGGTCTTGAGTGCGTTCGTGAGGAAGGCCGCCATCTCAACTTCGGCAGCGTCCCGAGGCACGCCGCGCCCCGCCAGAATCGATCCGGCCATCAGGGGCACAAGGCTTTCGACCTTGGCCTCGTAGGCGCGCTTCTCTTCTTTGGTGCGCTTGGGCATTCCGAACGCGTCCAGCTCGTCGCGGATGCGGCGCTTCGCCTCGTTGATGATGCGCAGCGTGGGATCGATTGCGGTGCCCTTGCGGTAGAACTTCTCCTTCGCGTTCTTGTCGTAAAGCGTCCTGCGCATGGCCTTGATTTCGGCCTCAGATGCCTCGACCCACTTGCCATCCTTGAGCACGCGCGGCACACCCACGTCACGCTGGAGCATCGGGTTGCCTGACGCATCGTAGGTGACAATCGAAGGCGTCTCGGTCAGGTAGGCGCGATCCTTGTTCCATCGGGCACGGGCCATCGCGATGTAGGTCTTCGGAACGGCTTCCGGATCTTGCCCGCGCTTGACCGCGTCCTCGACCATCTTCGCGTACAGCTCTTTGCCCTCTTCCGTGTCGGTGAGGAGTCGGGGCTTGCCGTTTGCGTTGGCGAACGTGGGGTTGGGGACGCGCGCTCCGCGCTTGCCGCCCTCACCCTTCACCCTGCCGCCGAAGTCCTGATAGATCCAAAGCGTCGGGTACGCGCCGAACATCTTCGACAGCGTGGCACGGTCTGCGGGAGTGCCCCACACGTCTTCGACGACCCGCTCGCCGTCGCGGGTGACAATGCGAGTTGCGAGAGCCCGCTCATTTCGGTGGATCTTCTCGAAGGACGGGATGAAAGGCTGCGCGGCGTCTTCGCGATCCTCCTCCGACATCTGTGACCACGTCTCGTCACCCACCTGCATCCGTGCGAGCGACTTAGCCTTCTCCAGCACTTCGCGGTCAGCTTTCGCGGCGTACTTCGCATAGGCCGCGACACGCCCACCAGTCCGCTCGCCACCCGCTGCGGCACTTCCGCGGTACTCGATGCGCGCGCGCCGTGCGACCTGCCGGATCTCGGCGGCGGATGCGTCGGGATTCCGCGCAACGAACTCCCGCACCTCTTCGTTGATGCGGTTCTGTTCGCGCGCACTGGCCTCTGCGGTGGCCTCCAACGTGCTACGCGACGAGGCGTTGCCCTTCGACTTGTAGCCGCCATACCCACCGCGCTTGAGCTGGTTCTCGGTCATGGCGACCTTGGTCGCCAATCGCGCCACTTCCTGCGGTGCCGGAATCGATTCGCCAAGCGCCTTCGCACGGGCGTGGAGGCGCTCACGCGCAACGACGACTGCTCCTGCGTCCGGTGCGTCACCGATGATCCACTCGATCTTGTCGTCGGTGAACCCTGCCCGCATCGTCTTTTTCTTGGTGAAGTAGAACTGGCGCTTCCTCTCGTACTCCTTGGCCTTGGCCTCGAAGTCCCGCTCCAGTTGAGAGACCACCGCGTTTTCGCGGGCCAGCGCAAGCTGCTTCTGGAACTTGGCGAGCTTCTGTTCGGTCTCTGCGCGCTCGCCGGGCTGGAACGGCCGGAACGGGGACTCGTATGCAGCCGTACCTGTCGGTGTGCCCCCCGCAGACCGAACAGGCTGGGCGGCGTAGGCACGCCCCGCCTTCGCCATCTCGTCAGCGATGAGTCGGTCAAGCACGGTCTGCGAGGCGTTCAGGTAAAAGTCTTTGTCGGCGACCGGCGTCTCGAAACGAGCCGCAGCTCCGCGGAACTGCGCAAGGACCTGATCGTAGTCCTTTCGCGCGCGCTCCAGCAGGTCCCGCTCAATCGAAGTCGCACGCTCACCGGGGCGCTTTTCCCACTCGGTCAGAATGCGATTGCGTGTGTCGGCGGGAAGGGCCGTCCAGCTATCCGAGAACCACCGCTGCGTACTCAACTTGATGCGGCGGTTCATGTCCTCGCGGATCTTCTTTTCGGCCTGACGCTCGAACTTGGTAGCCATCACTTGCTCCTTCGGGCCCGCGCTCCAGCGCGCTTCGCAGCGGGGGCATTCGGGACAAATTGGGTCTTTGAAGCGAGCTTCCTACGCCGCGTTGCGGCCTTTTCGGCGGGAGAGAGCTGCGACCACGCCTTCTTGGGCAGGTAGCGATCGCACTGAAATCGATTCCCGACCTTCCGGCAGGCCTTCTCGCCCGTCGCGGTCGTCCACTCTTCCTTCGTCCACTTCGTTAGGCCGCGTTGGGACTTCGTCTTGGCCCCGCAGTAGCCACCCCCACGGTCGCGGTAGATCTTCCCTGCGCGCTGCGCGATTCTGGCGTCCCATTGTCCGCATCGACGCTTTCCTCCGCGGCACGCCTCTGCTTTGGCGGCCTTTTTGGCAGCCTCCCACAGCTTAGGATTCGTCCTTCCGCCGACACAGGCCATCCGACGGAGAGTACCCCAGAAAAGAAGAAGGGACCACGGGGCGTCCCCCGTGATCCCTTCCTGCCCTCACCTCACGCCGGTATCCGCGCCGTCGTGGGGGTTGGGCAATCGATTACGCCTTCAAGAGCGGCACGCCGATGCTGACGTTCAGCGCGTTCGACGCAGCCTTCTTGCCGACCGGAACGGCCCACTTGCCGCTCGGAACCGAGGCGAAGTCCGAGAACTCGCCACCGGAGCCGCCGAGGTACACGGTGTCGCCCACCGAGAACGCCGACAGAGCCGTGGAGAGCGCCGAGTGCGCGCCCTTGCCGCTCAGAACGAGCAGGCCGTCGGTGCCATTCTTCGCCTCAACGAACGCGAGGCAGGAAGCCGAATCCCACGTTGCGCTGTTGCCGTCGTACTTGGCGAAGTGGGCCTCGGAAGCGCCGGTTGCAGCACGAACCTCGCTCGTGCGGCTGTGGCCGTGCTTCGCGTCTGCGATGTTCAGCGGACCATCAACCAGCACGCCCTGCATCGTCAGGATGCCTGCGTCCGAGTTGAAGTAGTCGCCGTCGATCTCAAGCGCGAGTCCGCTGCCCTGCGTGAAGGGCGCGTTCTCCGCGAACTTCAGCGAGACATCGAGGCCGGTCTTTTCAACGCCGCCCGAGAAGGTCAGGGCCTCTGCGCGCGAGAAGACCGAGAAGGTCAGCGCGTCGGTGCCGACGGTGTCGTCGCCCTTCACGTTTGCGCAGACCATGCCCGTGCCCGAAGACTCGGCAGGGATGGACGATGCCATCACGCCCTCTTCGACGTAGATGAAGGCACCCGAGGCGTCCGAGCCTGCCGCCATGTCGGCGGCACGAGCCAGCGTCCACGCACCGGCCGAACCAGCCACCGCGTAGATACCAGCGTCGATTGCGCTGGCTTCGTTGTCTGCCTGAATGAGCAGGACGCGGTCGCCAACGCCGATGTTCGCGGCCAGCATCGAAGCGATGCTGTTGAAGTCGGCAGGCAGGTTGATGGTGTTGCCGCCCATCTCGAACGAGACGGGGAGGGCGAACCGAACAGCCTGCTTGACCGAGAGGCCCTGCGCGACTGCGTCGGTGTATGCGTTGGCAGACGCGAGGGTTGCTGCGTCGCCAGCGATACGGGCCTGCTCCTCGGCGGTGATTGCGGCGGCGCGAGCCACCTCTTCAGCGTCGATCTCGGCCTGAAGTGCGGCCTCTGCACCCATCGCGCGGGTCTCTTCCGCGGCGATGTCTGCGCTCAGGCTGTCGTCAGCGTTCTGGCGAGCCAGAGCCTCTGCGGAGACTGCGGCTTCACGATCCGAAACCTCGGTGGCGAGGTCTGAAGTGAGGACGCCCTCGGCTGCCGTGGCACGAGCAACTTCGCCATCGAGCGCCGTCTGAAGCGCGGAGTCCGCAGCGATGCGGGCCGCCTCTTCGGCGTCGATGTTGTCCTGAAGAACGCCGTCTGCCGCGATGCGGGCCGACTCTTCAGCGGTGATCGCCGCCGACAGGGTGCTGTTCAGGTTCGTGATTGCGCTCTCGCGAGCGGCAACCTCTGCCGTGATCTGCGTCTGGAGGCTGGCCTCGACGCCTTCGGCGCGGGTCTGCTCATCCAGAATGTCCTGCGCCAGACCGGCCTCTGCCGCCTGTGCCCGGGTCTGCTCGGCCAGAATGTCAGCCGACAGCGCGGTGTTCAGCGCGGTAACGGCGCTCTCGCGAGCAGTAACCTCGGTCGCGAGGTCAGCAGCGATCACACCCTCGGCCGCAGTTGCACGGGCGATCTCGTCCGACAGGTCCGAAGCCACGCCGTCGATTGCCGTCTGGAGAGCTGCCTCTGCCGCAAGGGCGCGGGCCTCTTCAGCCGCAACTGCCGCGGCGGCGTCCGACGCCACGGTGTCGAGCTGACCCTTGTTCACCGCGTCCAGCTCGGCAACACCATTCGCGACCTGAATGGTGTCGTTCCCGGTCTGCTCCTTGTACTGCCCCGTTGCCGGGTCGAAAAACACAAACTTCCGCACAGTTGCCATGACTTACCTCCAAGATCCCCGGCCTGATTGCCGGGGTTTCGGCACCCTATGTGCCGAAAAATCCCTTACGCGGGTCGGGGTACAACCTCTCCGGTGTCGGGGTCGAAGCCGCAGGTCGTCATATCGACCCCCAGCCGCGTCCCAACACGCGTACGAATCAAAGCGAACTTCTGCTGGGCCTCCTTGAGCCCGTGCTCCCTCTCCGAAATCGTTTTCTCCTGCTTCTCGATCACACCCTTCGGGTCGATCTTGGCGAGAACAAACAACTTCCTGAGCTTGGCCGACTCACGTTCGGCAAGGGCGATCCGCAGCTCCGCCTGTGCGAGCTTCATCTGGAACAGTTCACTCTGCGTCATCAGGAGCGTCTTCGGCCCTTCGGGGGCCTTCGGAGCCTCCGCGACCGGAGCAATCGATTCCGTTTCGGGGGCCGATTCTGCCAACACGGGCAGAGCCTTCCGGCGATGGTACTGACGCTTTGGCTTCTGTTCACTCATTCCGCACCTCCTCTGTTGCTGCCCAAGGTGCGGATAGGAACCCGAGGCAGGAAAAAGCCTACTCGATCTTCTCGATTTCGCCCACATCGGGAGAAGCTAACCCTACGTACTTCGTACGAAAACTCGCGGGTCAACATGAATGACAAACGTGGTCGAGCTGACCCAGAACCCAAAAAGCTGGACGTTGGTCAGCGAACTCACGTCGCTCGTCAGCCTTCCGTCCTCGCCCACGTACACGGCGGGCTGGGAGCCCACGAAGTAGAGGCCCGCGGGCGCGATTCCGGTGACTTGCACGATGTACCGGCCATCCTCGTTGCGCCCGGTGACGAGCCCAATCGCCGGAAGCCTGTCCGGATCTGTGCAGTCCGCGCGGCGAACCTTGCCCGTGGGCGTTCGCGCGACAACATCCCCGTTGTTCAGTGCCTCATCCGACGAGAACAGAAGCGTGTCGCCTCCGCCTCCGCCGCCTCCCCCGTTCGAAGCGTTGGTCGTCACCATGCCCTGCATCACGCCGCCCGAAGCACTGAACGGGATGGTCAGAAGGAGCGACGCAGGACTCGCGGCGACGCTGGCTGTGAGCGTGGCGATGCCCGTCGAGACCGAGGCCGTGAGCGTGAGAACCGATGCGTCCGCGGGCGAGACTGCACAGAGCCGGTTCAGAAGACCGATGGCCGACGCAGGGCGCGCGGAGACCGGCACGATCTTGAACAGGTTGAGCGCGAACTGCTTGAGCAGTAAGCAGTCCTCGTCTTCGAGGTAGTCGCTCGTCACCTCTCCGGAGGTGAGATGCAACGACAGAACGCTCACGCTGGTCTGCCCGAGAAGGCGCAGACCCGTGTTCTGTCCATCGAGCTTGGTGACGGTGACGGCCATCAGAACTCCCTATCACACGATGGCGTAATCGGCCTGCCCCGTTTGCCTCCACGCGTTTCGAATGGTGCGCCAGTCCGCTGTTTCGAGGTGGGGCTGATCCTTGAAGCTGCGGAAATCTCCGCCCCACACGAGTCCCAGATCTTTGCCGATCTGCCCAACCTTCGCCCACGGGCCATCATTGGGCCACGTGGGCCGCCCCAAGCTGTCCCCGAAGGCGAAATCGATTGAGAGCCCAAAATTGTGAGGGCTCTCGCCCGCGTTGGCGTTCGTCACGATCTTACCAGCCGTCGTGCGGCCTTGGGCGTACAGCTCTGCCTGTTCGGCCATCGTCCGCGACCCATCGGTGAGCACCACCGGGTAGCCCGCTTCGCGCGCCAGACGAACGAACTCTTCGGCCACTGGACGGAAGCTCGACGCGAGCGTGGCAAGAACCTTGTCGGTTGGGTCCTTGACACCAAAAGCGATCTTCTTCGCGGCGCTCTGCACGGTCTTCGACTGTGACGCGACGACAAGCGCGAGCGCCGAAAGGCCCGCGAGCCAAACCCACGCGGGAATGCCGGAGTCAAAGGCTCCAAGAGCGTGCTGCTGCTTTCGGGCCAAGTGACGCATCATCAGCTCCCGATCAGTTTGGCACCTGCGATGACCGCGGGATTCGACGGCCTGAATCCGTTGATGGGGTACGAAGTCAGGAAGGTGTTCGCGCCCGTGCCGAAGACTGCCCACTCGACACGCTGGCCCGCGGTCATGGGCAAAATGAAGCTGATGTAGGGGAAAATCTCCTTATTGTTATTGCCCATCTCCACGCGGCTGTTCGAACGCGGGATGTTCGTTCCGTCCAGTCGCGCCCAGACGCTCACGATGCTGCTGCCGCCACCCGTGATGGTGAACTGCGGCGAGATGTAGAACTCGTAGACGCCATCCTGCGGGACGGTGATCTCCGTCGCGCCGTTGACGCCCGTGACCAGCGTGATGCCGTTGGAGGCTTCCACCTTGTCATACTTGACGACATGCGGCGAAGCCCCGTCGATGTTGGTTGAGGCGGTGGAGTCGGAGAGCTGGATGTAAACGGCCTGCCCCGCAGCCGCGAACGGCGGCAGGTAGCCCTTCCAGTAGATTGGCGTCGCGCCGGTCGCGTGAATCGCGTGGTCGTACTCTGCTCGGAAGTGCGCACTCGCGGGGATCGTGGCCGACAGGTTCGCGATGTAGATGTTCGTCGCGTCCACGTTGGTCACGGCGAGGGACGAAGCCCGATCGCAAAGCACCTGCGTCGGCACGACACCGACGCCCGCGACCTTCAAGCCGTGCGGAACCACCGCGGACCCGAGAGCCGGAATAGGTCCCACTGCAAACACATTCACGAGAAGCTGCGTCGACATCCCCGACCCCCAAATCGATTAGACCGACAAGTAGCTGATCACCGGCGCCCCACCGGCCGTCCCTGTGTCGTTCGTGGGCGCGTTGGCCGCGTTGCCCGGCGACGTGGTGAGGTCAAGGCAGTTCAGCGTTCCGTTCTGGATGTCGTATGCCATCGCGATGCCACCGTACCCGCCGTACCCGCCCGAACCGCCACAAGGCTGCGTTGCAGGCCACGGCGCGTAGGTGAGGCCGTTGCCGCCAGTTCCACCGTAGCCGCCGATGGCCGAAATGAAATTGGACGAGGTGGTGCCGGTGAGGTGGCGGTAAACCAGAACCGCAAGCCCGCCTCCGCCGCCACCGCCACCACCGCCTCCGCCACGTGAAGCGATGGACCCGCCGATTGCGGCCCCGCCCACGCCGCCCGTGGCTCCGTTCGCCACGATGGAGGGCGTGGCACGTGCCGTCCGGTTCACGGTGTTGGCCCAGATCGCACACATCCGGCCGCCAGCGCCGCCACCAGCGCCTGCGGGACCCGCACTGCTGTTCGTTCCCGCACCAGAACCGCCACCAGCGCCGCCGCCACCGACCGTCACGGCAGTCGCGTTGCGCAGGATGGGGACCATCGCGGAAGGGATGGTGGTTCGCAGCGTCACGGTGTTCGTGTAGGCGCCGGGCGTGCCGCCCGCGCCGCCCGCGTAGGTGAGGCCCGCAGTCACGCCGGAAGACCCCGCGCCGCCGGTGCCGCCAGACCCGCCGGAGCCGCCGAACGGGAAGTTAACTGCGGCAGGAGCCGCGCCGACGTTACCCGTCGTGCTCTTGCCTGCGCCACCGGCCGACCCACCCACGTTCGTCGGCAGGAAGTTTGCGGCGGTTGCTGTACCGCCCGCACCAGCCACCGTGGCATTCGCGGCGACCGTAGCGCCTGCGTTGCCCGACACAAAAATGGGCGGGTTGCCACTCGGATGGCTTGCGGCCGTGATGGTCAACGTGCCCTTCACCGTCACGGGGAACCCGTTGGTGTCGAGCGAACCACCGTCGATGGTGAGGTTGTTGTACGCCATCGGACGAGTCAGCACGCGCACAATGTCGGCGTCTGTCAGCGTGAGATCGCCGTCGGACCCGTCCCCGAAGTAGTAGAAGTTCTCGGATGGCGTCGGTCCCGGCGTCGCTGTTCCGATGCTCGTGATCTGGTTGTTCAGTACCGTGATAACCGGAATCGCCGTCGCGCTGCCGTAAATGTTGTCGGCCACGTTGACGATGGCGTCGGCTCCGGGCGGACCGGGATCACCTTGCGGGCCCTGCGGTCCGGTCGCTCCGGTCGCGCCAGTTGCACCCGTCGCACCCGTCGGACCCGTTGGGCCGATGTCACCCTGCGGACCCTGCGGACCTTGCGGCCCGGTGGCCCCCGTCGGACCAGTAGGCCCCTGCGGACCCACAATGGCGCCAACGTCGTCCCATGCGGCCGCCGACGGGCTCCAGATGTACAGGTGGCCGTCGGTTGCCAGAATCCAACCCTGACCGGCGATCTGCGGCTTCGTGTTCAGCTCGGCCAGATCTTGCACCGTGCCTTCGATGGTAACGCTGACACCGGGAGCGCCCTGTGCCCCTTCCGGACCCGTCGCGCCCGTCGGACCTGTGGGGCCTTCGGGACCCGTAGTGCCCTGCGGGCCCTGCGGTCCCGTGGCTCCCGTCGGTCCGGGGATACCCGTCGCAGCTTCGGCACCCTGCCAGTACAGCGGAGCCGTGGTGGCCGGATCTGCAAAAGTCGAGAGCACGTACTCGACTCGGAAATTTGCGGTGGCCGTAGAGGGGCCCGCGTTCTCGAACGTCACCGTGGTGTCGGTGGCCGCCGTGACGATGATCCCCGTCGCGCGGTCCGGTTGAACGGTCTTCGGAACGACCGAAACACCACCCGACACGAGGCCGTGCGGAAGCGTAATCGATTCCCCCGCGAGCAGGTCCGTCACGGCCAGAATGTTCACGAGCTGTTGCGTCGCCATCGCTTACTCTCCCACTTCCCGCTGCTTCAGGTAGTTCTTTCCGTTGTACAGGATCGTCGCCACGCCCAACAACATCAGTGTGACCCCGAGCCCCGTGTCCCCGCGCTCCCGCAGCTTCGACCCGCCGTACATCATCACGGGGCCGATGAAAAACACATCGGCCAGCCGGATCATCTGCGTTTTGTTCACGGGCTCATTCACCGGATCGGCCCACCCGTGATCCACGCCGAGCACGTACGCGACGCGGCGCACTTGAACCGGAACATCCGGCAGTAGCCCAGTTCCGCGGCGACAACCGTGTCCTGTGGATCGATTCCGTCACGGCCGATACCAGTGCGAATGCACTCCAAGGTCTTCGGCTTGATGTCGAAGGCCCCGCAGTTGCCGCACCGCATGGTCTTCGCTTCTTCGGGAGAAATCCCCCAAACACCGCCGAGGCGGCGCCAATAGGCGTCGTTCTCCAGCCGCGGGTTCGGCGGCCCGTACATCGCCACATTGATGGCCTTCTGCCGGTTCTGAAGGTTCTCTGCGACGTTCAGCGTGGCCGACGGACACCCGGGCTGACCAATGATCCCAAACATGGCGCGCTCCTTCCAAGGCGGTTGCCAACTCATCGGGCTGACGCGCGGCACTCCGCGGCCTGCTGCTTGAGCATCTCGACGAACTGGTCACGCTTCTCGCGGAGGGCCGCCTCGCGCTCCAGCGTGTGGGCGTGCTCGCGCTCGACGAGCTGAAGGATGCGCTCTTCCTTCGCATCGACTTCCTTCGAAAGCGCGTCCTTGTCGGCCTGCCACAGATGATGCTGGTAGTAGACCACTGCGAGCATCAGGATGATGGTGAAGCTCTGCTCCTTGAGCTTCTCGAAGAAGACGCCGCTGAAGGACTCGACGGCCTTCTCCTTGGCAGAGGGCTTCTTCTCTTCGGGCTGGGCAACGGGGGCGTTCGGGTCGATCTGGTTCTCTTCGCTCATCTCAGCTCTCCACGTACCGCTTGATGCGGCTGTAATAGTCGGACACGCCCGACAGACTACGCTGGAAAGTTGGTCTTGGCGAACTCCCCGAAGGTTCGTCGAGCGGCCTCATCGTAGGCGCGCGCCGCCTCTTCGCGGGTGTCGTAGGTGCCGAGACAAGTCACGACGCCCTTCGATGCAATCTTGGCTTGCCAACGCTTCCCGTTGGGCGAGATCCCCTTGAACCCATATCGGCTCGTCCCGCGTCGATTTTGTGTGTTCTGCTCTGCCGAGCAGACGCGCAGATTCGACCGCCGGTTGTCCAGCTTGTCGCCGTTGATGTGATCCACGAACTCAGGGTCGATGCCGAAAGCGTCGAGGCCCATCACCATCCGATGCGCGAGGTATCCCCCCATCTCGCTGCCTTGGCGCACGCGCCACACGGCGTATCCCTTGCTGTTCACGCTCAAGTTCCCACACATTCTGAACAGAGCTTCCTTGTCAGCGTCGATGAGCATCCAACGCCCATGTGCGAGCGGGAACCAGACCGCGCCGTATGGCGCAGACGATGGTTCCTCCTTCCCGCGCACAGCGACCTTTGTGCAACCGCAAGACGTTGTGTTCCCTGAGCGCAGAGCCTCCAGACGCGGTGTTGTCAATCCCCCGCAGGAACAACTGCACAAAACATGGCGTTTTCGCCGCTTCCCCGCACCACGGCTTTCGACTTCCTTCACCACCACCAACTGCCCGAAACGCTGCTCCGGCACAACCTCGATCTTCGTCATCGGCTACCTCCACTTGTGAGAGTAACCGAGTATTTTTCGGGGGTCAACGAGACCGAGACAGCTTTCGCTCCAGCCGCTTCAGTTCCGCGTAATACCGGGGACCAGCCTCGCAGATGTGCGCCGCCGCGATCTTGGCGGTCTGCCCCACGCGGCCACCCGTGATGTCCCGGTGCTCGCGCTCGATCTCCATGCCTTCACGCAATCGATTGGCCGTCATGCCCGCGCACTGCTGCGAGTGCTTGGGCAGGCGCTTGAGCGCCCTTCGGGCGGTCTTGAGGGGCACGCGGCCCTTGGCGGGCAGTCCGCGCAACCCCGCCACGGCCGCCTGTTCCCCACGGCGCGGCAGGTGCGTGAGCAGGTATCCCAGCGCGGCAAGGCTTGCCAGCGAGCCCGCCACGTTCAGCCAGACGGTCCAGTCACGCGACTCGGCCATCACTTCACCCGGCAGGTCAACTTGAACTGCTTGACCGCTTCGAAGGTCTGCTTCGCGAACTCGGAGCCCGTCTTGCCCGCGCGCTTGGCCTCGGCCTCGGCCATGCCTGCGTAGGAGACTCCGTTGAGGAGCTTCTCGAACGCGAGGTCGCACTTGTTCTCGGACACAGCAGCGGCCGCCCCGCGGAAGAACGTCTGAGCATTCTTCTCGTAGTCGCCGGGCGCTTCGACCTTGGGGGCCGGAGACGTGGGCGGCATCTTTTTGCGGCGGCGCTTCGGAGCCGGGCTCTTTTGAAACACGGGCATCAGGGGCCTCGGAATCGATTTCGACTCCGGCAGAGTACCCCAGCTTCGCGCGTCCGACTACCCGACGGAGCCCTCAAAGCGGTTGCGCGGGGCGGCAGAGACCGCGACCGGCTTCTCGACCTTCTTGGGTCCCAGCTTCTCTTGGGGGATCACGTACAGGCGACAAAGTGCCCCGCGCTCGATCTGCCCCTTCACGATGTTGCAGTGAGTAGGGGCCCGAAAGAACAGGCAGTTTTCGCACTTTAGGCCCGCCGCCCCGTTCGGGTTCACCGTCGCGGAGACGTAGGCGGCACCCTCTGCGCCCGCGTCTTTGGCCCACGGCCCGAGCTTCGCCGCAATCGCAAGCTGCGAACGAACCATCAGATCTTGGCGGGCCGTGAGTGCCATGTGTCAAGCCTACCGCAAGTTAGCGGCGGCGGCGAGTCCGACGGCGCTTCATTCCGGCCATCAAAAGACCCGGGTTGCCGGTGTAGAGGGCCGCAGCCTTCTTGCCCACGGAAAAGGCCCCCCGCGCGCCCGCGGCAGCCTTCTCACGCGCCGTCCGGATGTCTTCTTCGAGCGCCGCAGAGCCCGATTCAAAACCCCCGCTCCTGTATGCGCGAGCGGTCTTCGTGAGTGTCGGGAGCACGTAGAACAGCCCCACGCCGCCGAGGAGGAGCCACGGCCAGTTCTTGCCGAGGAAACCTACGGCTCCCGCGCCGGTCTTCAGGGTATCGAGGATCGCGTTCAGGGCCGAGACCGCCACGTTCTTGGCCTTGTTGAACATCTCGATCACGCCCGCCACAATGTCCCGCACGCCCGAGGCGAGGAGAGCGGTGACGGTGGTGTCGTTGGCAAGCTCAACGGCCTGTTGCATCGACACGATGTTGGCGCTGATGATCCCGAGCAGCTTCTTCATCTCGTCGGGCGTCACGGCCCGCGTGCTTCCGTCCACGGTGACGGTGCCGTAGTTTCCCACTTCCCACAGAGTCTTCTTCGCCAGCTCCCACTGAGCCGCCCGATCGTCAGCCGTCTGCGAAATGCGATCGCGCACATCGGAGGACAAGAACGCGACGAGAGGGCCGCCGGGAAGCGCCATACCCGCGAGGGTCGAGAAGACGCCGGGCATCTTGGACTTGGCTTCGTAGATGGCCTTGTCGGCCGCAACGATGGCGCCCTTGAACGCTTCCTGCGCCGTTCGCTTGGCAGCCAAAGTCGGCCAACCCGTGAATTGCTCCGTAGGCGACTCCCCGAGGCCCGCGAAGTACCCATAGCTGTCGATCTCAACCGTCTTCTTGTATGGGATCACCGGCATTTTCTCATCCTCGTTTCGGCGGTCGCGTCGAGCAACCCTTCGGCGGCATCGGACACTTCGGCATGTGGCCCCAGTTCCGGAGCGCCACGGTCTCACGCGTCGTGCAGCCAAATCGTTTCATCTGCCCGAGGTGCCGGGTGTTGAAGCTGTTGACTCTACGGGCGTATTTGCAATCGATTTCGTTCCACGAGCCTTTCGGTTTCTCTTTCAGTTCCACCAGCGAGGGAAGGAGCATCCCCTTCCACTTCTGCCGGTGCGTGAGGCGCTGGACGGTCTCAGGGAACGAGGCGCACTTTGCCCGCGGGTCTTTCGCCCACGCCCGGATCTCACGGCTGCTCATGTTCACGAGCCGGTAGAACTTGGCAGCGTCCGCTGGGCAAAGGTGCTTCACTTCTTCTCCATCTGGACCCGAAGGACCTTCACGTCGGCGCGGATCTCCGACAGGACCTCAGTCATGCTTCC
>JACCDW010627886.1_pt1 | contig 36134 bp, 22 predicted proteins | sample 7449781 | NCBI WGS metagenome assembly JACCDW01 (sample SAMN15323449, study PRJNA562643) | freshwater metagenome | isolation source: river surface water | place: USA:Blue River Watershed | collected 2017-08-18
CTAGTGTTGTATTTCCTGTTACACCAAGTGTTCCACCTACTGTTGTTGCACTTGAAGCATTACCGATTGCGGTATTACTTGCACCTGTTGTATTGATATTTGTTACACCAGTTACAGTTGTTGCACCAGCAGTCAAAGTACCAGTATTAGTGTTACCTGTTACAGTTGCATTACCGTTTACTTGTGCACCAGTTGTTGTCAATGTTCCGGTGTTTGTATTACCTGTGATTGTTGCACTTGCTGCTGATACATTATCACCGATGATTGCATCATCTGCTACTGTGATATCATTACCAGCACCAGCTACTGTCAATGCACCTGTTTGTGTTGTACCAAGTACTGATGTACCTGCATTCAATGTTCCTGTTGTTGTGTTACCAGTAACATTTGCAGAAACAGAGTTCAATGTACCTGTTGTTGTATTACCAAGTGTTGTTGTGCCAGCTGTTTGTACGATATTGTTTGTAAATGTTGAGACACCATTTGTTGTCATTGGACCATCAACAACTGTTGTGCTCAAACCATTACCGATTGTTGTAGTAGCATTTCCACTAGTATTAACATTCGTTGCACCAGTTACATTTGTTGCTGCAAGTGTTGATTGACCAGTTGCATTCAATGTTCCTGTTGTTGTTCCGGTTGTTGCTGTTAATGTTGTGGTTGTTGTACCACCATTAAGATTTGAAGCACCGGTAACTGTAAGTGTACCACCAACTGAAGCATTATTTGTGACAGTTGCAGAAGCAAGTGTTGCCGCACCTGAATTCAATGTACCTGTTGTGGTATTAGCCAATGTTGTTGTGCCACCACTTTGTGTCAAGTTACCATTGATAGTAGTTGCAGTTGCATTCAATGTACCTGTTGTTGTTGCACCAAGTACTGTTGTACCTGCATTCAATGTACCGGTTGTTGTATTACCTGAAACATTCAATGATGTTACTGTTGTTGCTCCAGCAGACAATGGACCACTTACTGTTGTACCACCAACTGCATTACCAATATTTGTAGCTGCAGTACCTGTAGTATTAATGTTTGTAGTACCTGTAACACCAAGTGTACCATTGATTGCAGTATTGCCTGCAGTCAAAGTACCAGTATTAGTGTTACCTGTTACAGTTGCATTACCGTTTACTTGTGCACCAGTTGTTGTCAATGTTCCGGTATTTGTATTACCTGTGATTGTTGCACTTGCTGCTGATACATTGTCTCCAATGATTGCATCATCTGCAACTGTAATATCATTACCAGCACCAGCTACTGTCAATGCACCTGTTTGTGTTGTGCCAAGTACTGATGTACCTGCATTCAATGTTCCTGTTGTTGTGTTACCAGTAACATTTGCAGAAACAGAGCTCAATGTACCTGTAGTTGTATTACCAAGTGTTGTTGTGCCGGTTGTTTGTGTGATATTTCCAGCAAATGTAGTTGCACCAGAAACATCAAGTGCACGACCTGCTGCATTTTGATTCGTAATAGCTACTGCAGGATTTACAGCACTATTATTATTGAATGATCCAGCGCCACCTATACCAGTATTTTGTACTGTCAAAGTTGGTGAAGCTTGATTTGATGTATATGCAATTTGACCTGCTGAAAGAATTCCGCTTACTGCCAAATTTCCATTCAATGCAGTGTTGCCATTTACTGTTGTTGGCCCAACAAGTGTTGTTCCACCTGTATTATTTCCAATTGTAGTAACTGCAGCACCAGCAGTATTGATATTTGTTGTACCTGTAACATTGGTTACACCATTGATTGTAGCACCATTATTAATGGTAGCACCATTATTAATAGTAGCACCACCAATTACTGTTGCACCATTTGTTGCTGTCAATGCACCTGCAACTGTAACACCTGCACCAGCACCTGTTGCATTACCGATTGTTGTAACAGCATTACCTGATGTATTGATATTTGTTGTACCTGTAACATTGGTTGCTGCAAGAGTAGAAGTTCCTGTAACACCTAGTGTTCCATTAACTTGAGCACTTCCTGCTGTCAATGAACCAGTAGTAGTATTACCTGCAACATTTGCTGATGCTAATGTTGTTGCGCCTGCATTCAATGTATTATTGATTGTAGTAGGTGCATTTGCAGTCAGTGCATTACCAGTTATAGTTACAGCATTTCCAGTATTACCGATACTTGTTGCATTACCAACAGCTGTTGTACCTGTGTTGATACTTGCACCACCGTTAATAACAGTTGTACCAGCATTCAATGTACCAGTTGTTGTATTGCCTGTAACATTTGCTGATGCCAAAGTTGAAGCACCTGCATTCAATGTACCTGCAACTACAGTATTACCAGCATTCAATGTACCAGTTGTTGTATTGCCAAGTGTAGATGTACCAGATGTTTGGCTGATATTACCTGAAACTGACATTGCAGCTGCACCATTTGTAGACGCAATGCTAACAGCTGGTGAAGTACTTCCTGAAGATACGCTGATCGCATTTCCAGAAGAGTTATTTGCCATTGTCACAGAAATACCAGGTGTTGTATTGTCTGCATTTCCACGAGTCTTATTAATTGTAAGACCTTCGCCGCGACCATTTTGTGTAACTGCAATTGCTGCAGCACTTGATGAAGTTGCATTTGCAGGATTACTGTTTACAGAAATTGCAGAACCAAGTGTTGATTGATTTACTACAATACCGGCAGTACTTGCAGTAGCCCCAGTATTAGCTGCATTTACAACCAAACCTGTACCTGATGGTGCATTGTGAGTGATATTTGCAGTAATAGCTGAATTTGTAGTAGTTGCATTGATAGCCAAGCCTGACAAGCTATTTGCATTCAATGCTGTACCAGTACTACTTTGAGCAATGATACCTGTACCACTTCCAGTATTAACACCTGAAAGCGCTGTACCTGTATTAGAATTGATGAACTCACCTGTGTTACCAGTACCTTGATTTGTCAATCTAAACATTGTACCTGCGAGGTTCACTGTTTCATCGATTGGGAAATCAAGCGCATTATTTGGTGACCATTGAAGTGAATTACTTGCTGCATTATAGCGAAGTACATTACGATTTGAAGTTGGAGCATTCAACCAACCTTGTGTTCCACCAGAACCATTGTCTGTTGAAGTACCCATGAGCAAGCGATTCAAGCCAACAGCACTTGTTGTATTAGCACCTGCATTTGTTTCAGTTGCAAATGTTGATGGTGTGAGTTTTCTCCAGCTTACTGAAGTACCATCCCAATGCAATGATTGATGTGCTGCTGTAGGTGCATTCAACCACTCTTGTGAATTTGCGCCTGTAGCCATGAGTAATTTGTTAGCACCTGCTGTTGTTGAACCTGTATTGAGGTCAACAGGAGCAACTGTACCATCAGCAATCTTACCAGTTGTAACCGCACCATCAGCAAGATCTGCAGTTACAATTGTTCCGTCAAGAATTGTTCTTGAAGAAACTGCACCTGTAGCAAGCTTTTGTTCGATTACTTGTTGATCGCCAATATGAACTGTTTTAACAGCACCAACCGCAATCTTAGGATTGGGATAGAAAGCTGTCAAATCACCACCTGCAGGTCCTGTTGGTGGGAATGTCAAATTAGCTGAGAAATGTCTTTGCTCAATTGCACCATCAGCGATTTCAGCTGAACCAACTGCACCAGCTTTGATTTCGGGATTTGGGTATGTACCATCCAAATCTCCGCCAGCAGGACCTGAAGGAGCTGCTGTACCAGCTGTTGTTGCGAATGTTGCATTTGCTGCATTTGCTGCATTTGCTGCATTGTATGCAAAATCTGATGAGAATGCATATGGTGAAGTTGTCATTTTCATACGAGGCATTTTCACGCCTTGATATTCAACTTCCAACCAATATCCTTCTTTGAAATCTGCAATTGATTTATCGATAGGGAGTTTTTCACCAATCACTGTAGAAAATGCACCACCTACAGTATTTACTGAAATTGGTTCAGCATGTACAGGTGCACCACCAGTTGCAGTGGTATATAGTGAAACTTGAATTGAATGTGGTCCATCAGCTACAGGTGTATTGTCTTGCTTAAGCAACATACCCTGAAAACTCATGAACTTAGGTACTTGTGCCTCAATATTACTTACAGGCAGAGCAAGTGCGCTCGTGGCGGCAAGGCCAACAAGAAAACTTTTTCTCATGCTAAAAACTCCGAAGAATTATATAAAAATTTATTCATTATCATTCTATTACTTAACGAGCATCATTGGCACGCGTGCCTTTAATACTTGTCCATTAAGTGTAAGTGACATCTCGCACACATAATTACCTGCACCTACATCTGAACCAGCATCATCCTTTGCATCCCATTGAATTGAGTGATTGCCTGATTCCATGTATTCATTATTCACGAGTGTTCTAATCTCACGACCAACCATATCCACAATACGCATTAACATTGGAGCGCTCTGTGGTACAGTATAATTGATCGTTGTTAACATTGTAAAAGGATTAGGATAATTCGAAATCAAACTTGTACCTGAAATTGAAGGTGTATTGTCATCAACACCAGTAATACCAGGATTTACAGGACCCCAAAAACCTACATACAATTTGTTGCCATTTGCTTCAACCATTCCAGCAACATATTGTCCGATAGTGGCATGCATTCTCATACCATTACCAACTTCAGCAGAAATCACTCCTCCACCACCAATTACCCATCTATTGCTAACAGATTGAGCATTGAGGTCTTGAGATGTGAAGCCAAAACCTGTGAGAAATAAAAACACAAGCAAAGTGCCTAATAGTGTTTTCATGTGAACTCCTAATAAATAAATCATTAAAACTATGTATTTCAATTACTTACGAATTTTATCTATGATCTTTTGTGCTAAAGACACAAATCTCATATCTAGACAAAAGCAAAAATCATTCCAAAGTGGCTCCACTAGGATGATTTTCGACATTTAACAATATACCTGAGCCATAATACTTGATTAAGGCTTCCTAACTTTCGAACTCAAATAAAATTTCGCACACAAAAATGTGCAAATACAATCAAATTTATCGAGTTTTCCACAATAGCTAAGTGCTTGACAAACATTGATTTACGCCATATTTTATATAAAAACAGCATAGAATCCCTGCTAAAAAACACTCCTAGCATGATGGCAAAATACAAAATTCACAACAACTACAAAAGAAAGTATGGGATTAATAAACCATAATGCTTTCGTTGATTATGAATCACAGACTTGAGGATTTCATTTATCGACTTATATTCTATGTCAGATAGTTAACAAAGTGTGTCAACTTTTCCACAGTCTTCATTTCTATATGTTTTAGTATTAGGCAGATAAAATATTACATATATCATGCCAAATCCTATTTCTTTGATCTTTTCTTTTCATTAATTGGCTGTATATAGCCATTTATTTGGATTTTTTGTTTCAATTCGGGGTCGATAGAAGTATTCTTTAGTTGATTAGCTATCTGAATTGCTCGCTCATTTGAAGTATTTTCAATTTCATTGATTAATTCTTCAATGATCTTCTTCTGTCTTTTTGTAGGATTTTTTGCAATTAGAGTAGCGATGTCCTTTGCTTGCACACTCAAGTCAGCGTGAATGAGAATTGAAATCAATACATCTTTTACTTTTTCAGGTGACTTCCCTTCAAATACAGATATCAGAAATCCATTCTTCACTTTACCTGAACTTCGAATGCCCATGATTGCACTATTACGGATGATTTGAGCTTCTTCAAATAATGCACTTTGCAAAAGTTCAATCACATTCGAAGGAAGGACCTTTCCAATTGAATATGCTGCAGATGCTCGAACCATTGGTTCTTCATCTTGCAATCTATGTGATAATACCTCTAGTACAGAATCTGATAATTCACCGATTTCCCCAATTTGCTTTGCAGCAATAGACCGTATTCTCCAATTTCCATGGTCAAGCAATGATAGCATTAATGGAATACCTGCTCTCAGCTTCAATTTTGCAATCATGCTCATTCCAAAAGCAATCGCTTCCATACTATCATCTTCACAAGCACGCAATAATGCTGCTTCAACTTCAATAGGAAATTCCTTATGGATTGCCGGAATGATATTCTCCAATGCCAATCGCTCCCGTGGCATTTGTGTTCCAAACTTCTCTTCACAATATGATAAAGCAGATAATCCTTGCGCAATCAATTCCTTTCTTGCTGGTTCAACTCCATTTTGAAATTTCTGTGGCGCAGCCGATGCTCGAATGAAAATAGAATCTAATGATGACCAAGCATATCCAAAATCCTGTTCCGATATGCTGGAGTCCAAACCTATAGAAGATTGCTTAATTACTTGAGAAGATGAGAATCCAAATTCAGCATCTATGAATAATCCAAAAGTGGAGCGCTTTTGCATGGAATTGTTCCGACTCTGATTTCCATATAAATCCTTTCCACCTGCATCAACAAAAATGCCAATCATTCCATAATTTCTTCTGAAATCAGAATATCCCATAGTATTTGTAGTATTCTTTGCGATATAGGAATCATCTCCCTCAAGATCAGTAAAGAGTGAAATTGCATTTGCATTACCTGCGCCAAGAGATAAACTCTCTACAGTATAGGCATCATTTCCCTGTTCATCAATCAATAAACCAACCGCAATATCATGCCCGCAACCTTGAGAAACTCCATGCGATGTATATGAATCATCACCTAATGCATCCCACAATAATCCTTGAGCCAAATGTACACCAGATCCCTGAGCATATTGATGAGCTTTGTACATGTCGGATCCTTGAAGATCAAACAATCCACCAAAGCCATACCAATAACCAGTGCCCTGTCCATAAATATCGGCTACATAAACATCATTACCTGAATGCTCAAGCAATAAAGCAAGTCCACCCGAAGCGATTGGTCGATAACCTAATGCAGCACCTTGTGCAAAGGATTCAAAATGGTCATCATAGCGAAGAAAATCCTGAAATGGACTCGCACATATATAGGAATCATTGCCTGCATGATCTGTAAGAATTCCCACTCCACGGGTTCCAGCAAATGCCTGTCCATGTGCATGAATTGAAAAGTGATCATTTCCTGCTATATCCTGCAGGATGCCAATCCCAAAGAATCCCATTCCTTGAGTATTCGATTTTGAGGAATAAGAATCCATACCAGATCTGTCATGTAGATATCCTAAACCAAATACACCCGCACCAAGGGAAAAATCGCCAGCTGAGTATACATCATCACCTGATAAATCGTGAAGTATACCGATTCCGAAATATCCTGAACCCAATGCATAATCTCCACCACGATAAGTATCATTGCCGGAAAAATCTATAATGGATTGTACAGGATGTAGAAGTGCATTCTTTTTACCACCAGTGATTGCATAGATGTCATTTCCACCTGGGTCCAAAATCAATAAATAATTACCTTCATATGTATCATTGCCGTATGTTCCAATTGCAATCTGTCCATATGGCGTATTCAATCGCAGAGGTTTCAATTCATTTTTGTATTCATCGGATAATTGTTCGGCCAATGAAAAGAGATAGGGATATGATGCAATGAGTGATAATCCATACTCGATGATTTCTTTGGGTGATTCTGCACGAGCAAAAAAACGTTTCGCTACATCAATTCCTTCTATCTCAGATTGCTTAAGTGCATATAGCGAGAGATTTGCAGATTCTTCAGAGAGCATCAAAAGTGAATCAGCATGATGAAGCAGGAGTGTATCTTTCAATAATCGAGAACGAGCGCTTGAAGTACTATTTATAACACTAAGAATCGGACCTAGATATTGCCTGAGAATGATAGCATTTGAAATACTCGTCACTGATTCCAATTGATGCCCAATCATGTTGTCGATTTCGCGAGCTGATATTTCATTATGTAAATAGCGAGGTGTATATTCTCCCAGATTTCCATCTTTCATCAATTGCATAAACCATTGATCTGTACTATCATTCAATGCCTTATTTATACCTAGTACATGCGTTTGACCAATCGATCCCATGAGTAGTGGATTTTCAAATAGAGCTCTTTGCAATGGCGAACGATGCTTATCCGGTTTAACAATATCATGTGGCATTGATAAATCGATTCGATTCATATTCATAGCATGCAAGCCGGAGTCCAACAATTGCAGAAATGAATGTGAAAATCCCTGTCCATGACTCATCCCAAATGAACATAGAAAGAAGAAAATACTGATGGTGATTAATCTGATATTCATTGAGAGATATTATTCCTTTGATGCAAGTTCAATGAGTTGTTCATCGGACAAACCATGTGCCTCACAAATTGCTCGCAGACTTTGCCATGTATAAATACCCGTTGCATGTCCATCTTCCCATGTAGCTTGCAATCCATAGTTTCCAACAGGTGTAAGCGCTTTGAGTTCATTCATTCCTGGTTTGAACATTTTTATGCCTACAAATACTTTTTGCCCCATAATTTCTTCGCCTTGGCATCCTGCACAAGGACATTGATCTCGCAAAGTTTCAAGTAAAATTGTGGATGAATATCTATCATTCCACTCGATATGTAATAGATATGGTTTTGGCCTGGAGACAGAAGTAGGAGTCAACATAGTAATTGTTAATTATTGAAAAAAGATCATAAAATATTCAATGAACCATATTACGATTAATGGCAATGCAAACACAGTAAGTGAGCCAAGTAGATTTCTCTTTTGTGCATATCCAATGATAATTGCAATGACAAGAAATGGAATCATTGGCTCATGATATCGAGGAGTACCAAAAAATATTGCACAAGGAATTATCATTCCAATGATGATTGCAATAATATGATTTCCCAGAGATAGTGATAGCAATGCTTTTCCATGCGATACTCCAAAGAAAATGAGTAATGAACCTGGGATTATTAATAGATATGTCCACCATGGAAGATTTTGCATTCTCTCACGATAAGAGTTTCCTTCAATCTGCAAACTTTGTAATGGTAAATAGGAATCCGATGCAAAAAGAAATGCAATCTTCTTTGGAATGAGGAGTATAGAATGCAGTGGATCATGCGCGATATTCTGCATGGCAGATTGTAAAGCAATTGTATTTGCTTGAGTCTCTGACATTCCATCAAAACGATTCATTGCATCAACATATTTATATGAACCATTAGCTTCAGGGTTATGCCCAATAAAAAGATTGATTCCAGTATTCGATGCAATGATCGGTGATCCCATAACAAATGTATTACGAATAATCCAAGGAAGAATCACAATGATAATGCCACTAAGAAAAGCAATGATACTTCTCTTCTCAAGATTTTTGATCATATCAAATAGCAAAATAATCATCACAGAGAATAGCATTATTGGCCTTGTTAGAATAGCAATTCCCCAACATAATCCCTCTACAAATTGATATCGATTTCCTTGAAATGCACTTCGTATATACACACTCAATAACATGCACATGATTGCAAGTGGTTCAGACATAAATGTCATTGATTGCACCCATGTCATCGGCAATAGAACATAGAGTGTGAATCCTGCATAAGACATTTTATCAGATGCACCTTGTTCTTTGAGAATGAGTGCGATGAGTAATGCAGAAATTGTTACAAGTAATGATTGCAGAAAGTAACCAAAAATGAAGCTCGGCCACATTGCATACACGATAGAAAGTAATGCCGGAAAACCTATTGGACGATATGCAGTAGGATTACCATTCAGTGTATAAACATGTGTTTCCGCCAAGCGCATTGCATGCTCATGATAATCTAATGCATCAGATTGTGGTAGAGGTGCAATTACATTTGCCATGATAACATGCACAATAAATCCTATTGCACTGATCAGCAAAAGATTACGAATGAATATCTTATCATATCGAGAAAAAAGAGATATCATGGGCATGAATAAGAAACAGGGAAATACCGCGAGGCATTTCCCTGTTATAAATCTATTAAGAAAGCTATTTATGGAATATTACCAATCAGTGAGAAGCGCATAGTATTTCCAAGTGGATGGTTTTCTTCTGTAGGTATAACAAAGCTAAAATCAAGATTGAATACATCATAGCGGATACCTGTACCAACAGTAAAGAACTTTCTATTACCAATAGAAGCAGGTTCAGAAAAATAACCACCGCGCAATGCAACCACTTGTTCATACCAATATTCAACACCTATTGAAGTTTCTATTCCACCTCTTTCCCAAGCTGTAACGAATGATGTTGGAATTGGGTCATTAACCAAGCTATCTCTACGCACAAGCAATTTTGCCATATCAAAAGCAAATGTCAATTTATTGAACTCATCCTCTAACACAGTAATACCTGTTCCGATTCTGAGTGTTGTTGGAAGTGGATCCGATACATTGATATAAGTAACTTTCGGACCAATATTTGCGAGATTAAATCCAATACCAAATTTGTCGCCAAGATCTAGGCCGAACAAATCTAAATTGGTTGGTCTCCACAGCATGCCCAAATCAAATGCAAGGCTTCGACCAATACCATCACCGGTACCAGTTCCTTGTGCATTTACCGGTGCTCCAAGATTCGACTCAATATATTTCAATTGAAATCCCGCACCGATATCGTCTGCAATCAATGTTCCATATGCAATGCCAAGTGCATATTCAAATGAACGAAATGTATTGAGCACTTTACCACTGAAATCTGTTCTTTTGAATTCACCTAAATTCATAAGCATGAAATTAGCATTAATCGTTCCTTCGAGAGAAGGAACATATTGACTATATGCTGCATGTGCATAGAATAAATCAGCATTGAATTGTGGCAACCATTTTGCATAAGCCAATGCAACTTTTTTATCATTTGATTTTGTGGTTGCCGGAATTTGAAAACCAAGACCACCTACATTCCAATGTGTTGCATAAATATTATCCCCTAAACCTGTTCCAGTTTCCCCCATACCATTGGCTCTTGAATCAGGCGAAATTGTAATGAAAGGTACAGCAGCCTGACCAAAGATCGATGCTGTTCCGCTCATCAATACCAATGCAATCACGATGCCTTTGGCCACAATTGTGTTCTTCATAAGTTTTTCCATTCTATCAGTGATACTATATTTCTAAAGTGTGAATCACAATCATTGTGTGACAATGATTTTTCCGTGCAGCATGGTGCCCGGTCCATTTTGTTGTTTGATATTCATGACGCAAAGATAAACGCCCATAGGAACCGGTGTTCCTTGCATGTCAGTGCAATCCCAGCGATAAGTCCAGGTATGCAATTCTTGTTTTTCAAGAGTTTCTTTTTTCAATAATCGACCATTCATATCAAAAATACGAATTTCAGCTTCGGTGGGAAGTGATTGATTATGAATAAAACCAATATTCGCAAATTGATTTGTTGGATTTGGATAGACAAATAATCCCTCTGTTATCAATACTGAATCATTGTCTGCCAATCTGAAATATGTTTCGGATTCGGAGTAATTATTCCAGATATCCCATGCCCTCACACGAACAGAATTCGTGCCTGCCTTGAGATTGAACATGCGTTTTTGTGCTGTGCCTTTGCGTGCATCAGAAAGATCTGCTTGATATTCCGCTGTGAGATCAACAGGGATTCTTTCGGAATTAAACCAAGCTTCGATATTATGACCAATGCCGGCACCTGTTGCATTGATAGCAGTATTATCTGATAAATCAACAATTAATAGTGGATTTCTTCTCACCAGATTTCCTGGTTGAAAAGTTCTATTGTCCAAATAAATCGCTATGGATGGTCCTTCGGTATCTGGCTCTGAAACAGTTTCAATTCCACCTACCTTAAATCCACTTGTACTTCCTTTTGCTGTAACATCATCCTGAGCATAGGCAAAGCCGAGCATTCTTCCGCGCTTATTTGTAAAGCCTATGTCTTTTGGAACAATGAATGAACCTGTAAAACGGCCCTTTTCAACAGCAAATGTACTTCTCGCCAACACATTTCCTTGTTCATTGATGGTATGTGTAACGCCATCAATTGGATCTTTCACTTTAAGTTCGATGTCACTGTCCTTGACTGTTACAAGAACCGTACCATTGAATGAATCATCTACAGAAGAATTCGATGCAAGACGAATGGAACCTGTCACCGTTACTTTTTGCAATGCTTTAATATTTATGATTGCAGTATCTGGAATTGTGGGGTCTTCATCCACGAACTTCATATTGATACTATCAAATGTTATGATATCATTAGGCATTTGCAGGCGCAATGCGGGATCACCAAGAATCAGATATTTTTCATCATTGTCGCCAAAAAGTTCTTGTTTGGTTTTATACATTGCTTCGCCGATTGATAAATAGCGACCAATCGTATCTCGTGAGAATAAATAGCGATAGAATCTATCACAGATCACAGCATTTTCACCGGAATAGACCAATCGTGTTGCTGCAAAAACACCAATAGCACCACCCCTTTCACTTCTAAATAAATCTTCTGCACCGGATTCTCGCTCTGCATCATCAAAACGAGCAAAATCACATGTTGCGGCAGTAAGGAAAAAGAGTTTGTCTTTATTCAGCATTTGCGGAATGGTTGTTTCTTTTTCAAAAATGCGTTCATGTGCCCACAGTCTCGGACTACCATGACCAATCCAATTCAAAAGAACAACACCATTATTGTTTATCTCGGAAAGTAGATCTTGTGTAACCGATGGCTTTCTACGACCATTTGATACGATTTCTGCAGGATATTGAGCGAGATATATCTTCTTCAAAATCATATCTTCTGGAATTGCATCCCTTGCCAATCCTTCTGACTGACTTGTATGTTGTGTTCCTTCGGAACCTGAACCAACAGGTCCATCATCAGCAACAAGACATACTGTTTGCTGCCAAGTACCCTTTACCAAATCTTGTTCATAGTGTTTTATTTTTTCAACTAGATAATTTCCATTGTCATTAGAGAGAACGGGCACACGACCCATAATGATATCAATCATTCTATCATTGCCACGGATCCTTGCAAAATAATCATCGACGCAGGCAGAGACTGTTTCTCTATAGTATTGTGGTATATCATCTGTTTGATAGGTCGGGATATAATTTGGAATCGTGACTTGAATATTTTTATAGTCATAATGTCCGTCACCCCAAAACATCAAATACTTTGGTTTTTTTGTCCAGGAATTCAATGCATATGAGGCATAATCTCTAATTGCGGTAATGTCTTGCATACCGCATGCGAATTCAGTGTAAATGTCATTAGTCGTGACAATTTTCACTGAAACTCCTGTAGATTCTCTGTATTCTTTGTATTTCGTAGCTGATTCAATAAGATCCTGATGCGTAATCAAGAGCATATCCGCTCCTACATTGTCAATGCGCAAACCGGCAGGTATTATTGATTTGATTGATGGATTGAGAAATGAACCTGAAACAAAATATCTCCGCGGTTGCAATGATTGCTCATTCACTCTGAACACATAAATGCCACCAGTTGTTGACACATTTTCTAGCAATTGGGGATGGCGTGGATCTGAGATGTCAAAACCTAGTATTTCCTGAGAAGAAAATCTAGACACATTATATTCAGTGCCACCATTTCTTTTCAAATCTGAAAATACTTCTAATTGATTATTCGATGCAGTAAGTGTCCGTGGATAGAGTATTTCGAACCAATCAACGATTGCTGTTGAAGCAATACCACCTTGCGGACTTTGATAGGAGAATCTCAATACAGAACGATTGTCTTGAGCAATTGCACTTGAAGAAATATTCACTTCACGCAATGGAGTTCCGATAGCTTCAGTATAATTATAGTAATTATTGAATGGATTCGTACCTGGGATTGTTACTGCATCAATTTGAGTATTCTGTTCACTAACTGTTAGTTGTCCATCGGACTTCGTTTTACTTACAACTTTATATCGATAGACAACAGAATCGATTCTGGCAAAATCAGTAAGTAATGTTGTATATGTTCTTGGAGTAATTGATTCAATCGACTTTCCAAACCACACTCTTCCCGAAGGGGCTGAAAATGCATTCATCAATTCTTCTTCATTGAATATCCGAGACATGAATGTTGAAGGTCTGAATTTCACTGAATCATTTGAAATTGCTGGCATCGCTTTTGCGCGCAATCCTGCTTCACCACCAATAGTAATCAAATAGGAAGACTCTTTGGAATAGGGATGAGTGAAATGTCTGAAATCAAGATTTTTTCCAGCTTCATCCACATTCAATCGAAAACCTTTAGAAGGTTCTCCGTAGAAATATATGGCATCGAGCTCACCATCATTATTTGTCTTGACAATGATTGGCTGTTCGGTCATTGTATTTGCCAAAGCTGAGTCGACATGTTCGGGTAATACTGTTCCACCAAGTCCGAATATTTTAATTGTAGAGATTAAATCCTTGCTAGCAGAAATACCGGCAGATGCAAGTGCAGATTTGTCCAATTTGTAAATACCTTGCTGATTGATATTCACTAATGCCCATGGTACAGTCAATTTCAGGGTTTTTGGAGTGATTTTGGCAAATCCCATTTGCTTATCAAGAAGCCAGGATATTGTTTCTTGATGATTTGCAGATATATCGATTTCATCAAAAACATCAGATTTAATGGCGGAATGTTGATTGGATGCATTGAAGTGAACAGTACATTCAATTGTTTTAGGGATTTCCAATATTCCGGAAATAGCATTTGGTCTCAAGGCTTTAATATTCAAATGAGCGATATGACGATTTCGAGCAATACCTGAATAGGTGATTTCAGCCCAATGAAATGATTCGTCCTTTGCATAGAGAGCATCATCGATACGATGTATGAATCCTGAAACATTGTCAGAATCTTTGATTAGTGTAGGAACGGGCGTAATGATGCCTTGGACTTTTTGAATTATTCCTGTTTTGCATGAATGCAAAGAAAAAAGATGTTCACCAGGAACAGTGAGAGGGATAGAATACATAATCTCAGAAGGTGATCCAGGTATCCCTTTTCTGATTGCATGCTTTATCCGAGGATATATTGTTGTTTTTCCATCCACAGTTTGAATTGTATCATATCCCATGACCTCGACTTTCAATCGGACAGTAAAAGTGTGCAAATCAGATTGAATGATGGAGCCCTTTGGAAGTCCCTGATAAGCCTGCATTCCATTCGTGATGAACATGCACAGCATGCAAAGTATAATCCCCTTGATCATGTTCATTGCATATGTTGCGGACTGAGTCATTTAAGCTCCTTACTAAATATACGTGGCATTGTATGAATGCTGTTCCGATTAATAGACCGATTGAAAAAAGAAAAAGTTCCTCGGTCTTGGCGCTTTCATGTCCTACCAAGTTTTAAAAGACAAGTATCGTAAGAAGAATAGGCAGTCGCAATTGAAGTATGACAGAATTGATTGCAAATTACCATGCAATGTTTTCACTCACAAACGAAAATTTGTGCCAAAAACGTAAAAAGACGATTTCAAGGGATATGTAGGTATTGGGAAATACATGATTATCTCTCTCGACTACACAACACTTGTAAATGTGTGCAAGATTTTCCTCACTTTACCTGACACTTTTGGCAGGGGGTGTCCAATTTTGTAAGTTTATATTACAAATTAAGCTACCTTCAGGGGTTAGCTCCATGTTATACTGATGAGGCATTAGTTTTTGCCTATGATTATTTCTCTCCTCATTGGCATTGCTGTCGGCTTCGTATTAGCCATTCCACCCGGTCCGGTGGGAGTGTCTGTTATACGCATTGCTTTGAATAATGATAAGAGAGGTGGCATACTCATTAGTATTGGTGCTTCTTTGATGGATGTTCTCTATTGTTTATTAGCTATGCTGTTCACAACAGCAGTATTTGGTTCGGTACAGTATTTCTTCGATGAATATCCGTTCGCGATGCTATTATTCCAGGGTTGTTGCGTAGCTGCTATGTTCATTTTTGGGGCATTACAATTTAGAACACCAAAATTTTCTTCGCCAAGCCCAGAAATGGCTAATAATATAGCTATTTCGCCATTAAAACGATTAATGGAGCGACTAAAGCATGGTGGGCCTTTTTTCCTTGGTATAGCAATTGCTCTTGCAAATATTGCCAATCCCACATTTCTGCCTTCTTTGGCTTATACCTGCATGTTTGTGCAGCATAGCAATATGATTGCGGTTTCATCGTTGGATAGTATCCTATATTCCATTGGATTTGGAATTGGCAACTTTGCATGGATGTATATACTCCTGCGTGTACTCCTGCATTTTAAGGCTAGGTTTTCAGCTGAATTCACTTTACGAATTCAGAGATTTGCCGGTCTCACCATGATTGGAGTGGGGACATATCTTGGCTATCGCGTGATACTCTTCACAAAATGGCCTGAAATCCTCCGCTTCATTTTCTGAAGTCTGTTACAGAACACATATATCGTATGTCGGTTAGTCATTAAACCGCATCTCAAGACATAGACATTTTTAACATATATTTCGAGGATATATTTATGAATCACAGCCTAAACTCGATGTTTATTGCGCTGTTATTCCTCATGTTTTCGGGCTTGAATGCACAAGTCCCCGGCTGGGATTTAGCCAAAAACGGTGGGAATACGCAGTCAGACAAGGGGATGTCCATACATAGACATTCACCAAGCATCATTTATGCAGGCGGGTATTTTTCAGGTTCAATTACTTTTGGACAATTGAATATTCCCGGAAGTGGAGGTGAGGATGGCCTAATGATCCGCTTCAATTCTATTGGTGAAGCAGCATGGGTTAATCGTATTGCCGGTCCAGGAAATGAACGCGTACTTTCAATCACAAGTGATGCATCCGGTAATTATTATGCCACAGGATATTTTGAATCCACTGCAGGAATTAGCGGTGTATTTTTCGAAAGTAATGGCAATAAAGACATGTTTATCGCCAAATATTCACAAGGTGGTGTTCTAAACTGGGTTAAAAATCTAGGAAGTGTCGGCGATGATATGGGAACCGGTGTGACATGCGACGCTTTGGGAAATGTATATCTCACTGCAACATATTCTGATTCCTTGACATTTGTCACAAAAAATTTGGACACACTTACTTATGCAAGTGCAGGTGGAAAGGATATTATCCTTATCAAATTTGATCAGCAAGGCAAGATTATTTCACATGCTCGTGTTGGTGGTTTAGGTGATGATATCTCTGCAGACATTCTTCTTCATCCGGCCGGTCTAGCTTTCACAGGTACATTCTCTGGAAAAGCAGGATTTAAGAATGATACACTTACATCGAATGGTGCATCTGACATTTTTCTAGCAAATTATTCATTGAACACATTTGAACCTGCTTGGATTTCTAATATGGGCGGTACAGGTGTTGATGTAGGTGATGATTTGTCAAGCGATAATACAGGAAATCTCTATCTCTCAGGAATGACAACCGGTAATTTCAATGTAGGGCAAATTGCACTTACATCTCAAGGTGGCACAGATGGATTTCTTGCCAAAGTGTCTCCTGCAGGTGTTGTAGAATGGGCCAGATTGATTGGTGCTCAGGGTGATGACAATTGTGCAGGTGTCAGCGTTGATATAACAGGTAATGTTATGACTACCGGAACATTCTCCGGTAATTCAACATTTGGCACAACCACACTCACTTCAAGAGGTGGTACTGATGTTTATGTTTTGAAATTAAATGCTTCAGGCGCTATTCAATGGGCACAGCAAGCAGGTAGTAGTTCCAATGATAATGTTGAGGCCATCTCCAATAATGGGTCAGGAAGTGCTTATATAACAGGTGCGCATGGTTTTGAAACAACACTAACACCGTTCACATTGACTGGTAGAGGCGGTGATGATTTTTATATGGCGAGAATATTGGACATCGCGCAGAATGATCTTGCAGTGATTTCAATCAATGTTCCTGCAGTTCCTTTTGCACCAGGTTTCAGACAAATTTCTGCTACCATTGCAAATACAGGATCTAACACAGTCAATACCGCTACAATAGAATTGTATTCTGGAAATACAAAACTTTCATCAAAGAATTTGCCTGGCCCATTAGCTCCTGGAGCCTCTGTGAATGTTTCACTAGATTCACTGAATTTTACTCCAGCTAGATTAGTTGAATTTGTTGCTGTTGCAATGACTCCGAATGGACAGCAAGATGGCAATCAAGGTAATAATTCAATTACAAGATCGGTTGGTCCTGCTCTACTAAAAGGGACATATACTATTGGAGGAGTTTCTCCTTCACCGACATTCACTACAGTTGAACTTGCAGCTCAATATATTTCCAATTGGGGAATCATGGATTCAGTAGTATTCCATGTGCGTCCAGGAATTTATGATGGCCAAATCGTGATGAATGAGATTCCTGGCTCCAATGTTATGAAACCAGTTATATTCAAACGAGATCCCGCTCAAAATCAAGCACCTGATATCACTTATACATCGCAATATGCTGAGCGTCATTATGTGATGTTATTGAATGGCACAGACAATATGCATTTCGATGGTTTGAACTTTGCATCAAAGTCTGGGACTTTAGGCAATGGAATTAGCTTGACAAATACGAATTCAAATGTTTCCTTCAATAATGTAAATATTGAAATTCCTGCAATGGCTTCAGGAAATGGTATCAGTATTGATGCATCAAATCAAACTGAAGGATTGAAGATCACAAATTCAGTTTTTATTGGTGGAGATTATGGTATTCATAGTGCCTATGATACAACATTAGCCCCAGTTAATTTCACTTTGAGTGGAAATCAATTCAAGAATTTCAAACAAGGTGGTGTGCATATTCGCAATACCCAAACTCTTACTATCACAGGTAATTTATTTGAGCCTAATGCAAGCGCAAATGCTGGTATTACACTTGTGAAAGGAAGTGGAAATACAACTATCACTAATAATATTATTAATAATCTGAAAAGAGGTTCAGCAATCACTGTGATTGAAGTACCCGGTAATCAGCAAACAACAACAAATATTATTAATAATATGGCGAAGGTTGGAGATTCATCATCCTATGCTAATGGTATCGTATTGAAGAATACTGGATATGCAAGCATACTTCATAATACTGTTAATGGTGCAAATCGCTCGCTCGATGCTTCATTGCTAAGCATCACCGGTGGAAGTACTATCACAGCTTTGAATAATTTGTTGACCAATCCAAATAAAGTAATAGGTATTTCAGTTTCATATACTCTAGCTCAATCTTTTCCACTTGTGATTTCAGATTTTAATCTTATTCAAACAGATTCAGGAAGAGTTGGACAAACTAGCGATGGTGTGAATACCTCGCAATTCGTATCCTTACCACAATGGCGTTCTGCAACATCAAAGGATATTAATTCATTGTCCAAGAAAGTCGTCTTTGCAAATGATGGTCTTCATTTAAATGAAGTAGATGTGCAATTGTTTGGCGATCAGAATGTAAAACAAATTGTGAATAAGGATATTGATGGCGATCAAAGAAGAAATAGTTATATGGGTGCAGATGAAATCATTCCTGTGATAACAATTCTTCAGCAGCCAGTTCGAACTGTTACTTGTGATACAACAACAACATTGTTATTCGTAACAGCAGATGTTACTTTCAAAGGTCAATTGACTTATCAATGGACTAGAAATGGGAAAATCATCAATGGTGCAAACAATGACACACTCATTATCAATCGTGCATCATATCAGAATGAAGGATTTTATCGCTGTATCATCAAAGCAAATTCAGGAGCTGACAGCGTAATCACAAGTCAAGCTCAATTGCTTATTTCCACTCGAACAACAATCTTGAATGATCTACAAAATCAATATACTGTTCAAGGTGGTACAGCAATATTTGATATTGGTGCTGAAGTTGCTAATCTTCCGCCAACACATGCTGTGAAGTATCGTTGGTTCAGAGATACTGTAGAATATACAGTGAATACTAATACCGTAACCGGTATTAATACTCCTAGACTTGTTTTACGAAATATTCAAGTTGCAGATACAGGTGCTCGATACCGCGTAATTGTTGAAGGTGGTTGTGGTTCAGACACAAGTGTAACTGCAGGTATTTATATGCCTGGTGTTCTATTCGTAACTCAACCAAGAGACACTGCATCTTGCATTAATGGGAAAGTGTTTGTTTCAGCAGAAGTGTATCCAACTATCTCTGGTTTAGAATTGGCATATCAATGGAAGCGTGGAAGCACATTTATTCCTGTTCTAGAAAGCAGTACAGTGCAAGGTGTTACAACTTCAACTTTGACCATTGACAGTTTATCATTGCGTGATACTTCAAATAGTTATGTACTAGAAGTGATTGTAGTTGCTAATAATGCTCGTTTTTATTCTAATCCTGTGAAGATACAATTGTATCAAGCAACTGAAATCATCAAGCATCCAGCTTCAGAACAAGTGTGTATGAATAAACCTTATACATTCTCTGTTCAAGCACAAGGAGAACAAACAACATATCAATGGCAAAGAAATGACACCAATATTGTTGGTGCAAGTGAGGCAACATATACAGTTCCGCTTATGACACGCGATTTGATTGGTCAATATCGTGTTATCGTAACCGCCATTTGTGGAACAAAAGCTTCGAATATTGCAACAATTACCGCTCTTCAAGAATTGGTTGTTCTTAGTCAATCACCGAAAAATGTTGTTATTAATCTCACAAAGAATCTATCACTTGATGTATATGCTGCCGGTGTAACGCCATTGAGTTATCAATGGTATAAGAATGGTGAGAAAATTGACGGTGCAACTGAAGCGAGATATTTCAAGGGTAATGCATCTTCAATTGATAGCGGTTCTTATTGGTGTGTCATCAGTGATCAATGCGGCGAAATCAAATCAGATACTATGAAGGTTCGATTGGTTCCTGTATCTGTTGAAGATGACAACTCAGTTACAGGCGTGGCAACATTTGGCTTGCAACAAATCATGCCGAATCCAGCAAGTGATCAAGTGAATGCACGTATCATGAGTATTATGCCTGGTGATGCGATGATTGAAATACATTCAATTCTTGGAACAAGCATGATTCCTTCGTTTAAGATTTCAGTAGAAAAAGGATATACTGATATTCCTATCAATATTGAACAACTTACACCAGGAACATATCTCTGTACTGTGAACATGAATGGAAAAGTTTCAACGCAATCATTTACCATTGTCCGATAAACTATTTCGATAAACCTATGCAAAAGAGCCATGGATTGATGTCCATGGCTCTTTGCTTTTTGTGATGGTTTCAGAATGCTGATTTATTGTAAATTTGCGTGCTTTATGCCATTCATTATGGAGTTAAAATGTACATAAATGTACTCCTCTTTCTATTCATGATGCTCAATGCATCTATGCTTTTTGCTCAAGCCATTAATCCTTCAAATACACGATTAAAAGAAGTCGGCAGTGAGCCTAGAGAACATTCTATAGACATGCTCACGATGTCTGTGCGATTACGCTTTGAACCCAAGCAAGGTTTGGTAAAAGGGATGGTCACTCATGTGTTTACTCCACTGAGAAAGAATGTTGATTCCATCATCTTTGATGCAATTGACATCACAATTAAGGAAGCAATGGTGAATGGGAAGCCTGTTCGATATAAAAATACAGGAACTGAAATCATTGTGTATCCTCTGAATATGAAATGGAACTCTACTGATTCTGTTTCATTTGTTTATGAGGCAAGCCCAAGGAAAGGACTGTATTTCATTGGCTGGAATGATACAACAAATCGCTCAAGAAAACAGATATGGTCACAAGGACAAGGAATTGATAATCGTGCATGGATACCAATGTACGATGAGATGAATGATAAATATATCACTGAAACATTTACGACATTCGATAAAGAATATGAAGTGCTCTCAAATGGAAATATAATTTCTTCAAAATTGAATAGTGATGGCACCAAAACATGGCATTATCGCATTGATAAACCACATGCTCCATATCTACTCACTTTGATTGTGGGGCGCTATGCGATTGAAGAAAGAGTATCTGCATCTGGCCTCAAACACAGATTATATTATTATCCTGAATTCCCTGAAAGAATTGAACCTACCTATCTTTTCTCCACTGAAATGATGGACTGGCTTGAGTCATATATCGGAGTACCATATCCATGGAAAACATATGCACAAGCTATGGTTCAGGATTTTACTTTTGGCGCAATGGAAAATACAACTGCCACAACATTTGGCGATTTTTCATTTGTAGACAAACGCGGATTTAAAGACAGAAGTTATATCGCAACAAATGTACATGAACTCACACATCAATGGTTTGGGGATTTTATAACCGCGCGTTCCCAACAGCATGTATGGTTGCAAGAAAGTTTTGCAACATTTTATCCAAAGTATTTCTTCAGAAGATATACTGGTCCCATTGTGCCGGATGCAAAGAAATATTTTGGTGAAGATGCATATCAGTGGAATCGTCGTGGAGAGCAAAACTCTGCTTTATCTGCAGGTGAGAAAGATAGATTACCAATCGTCCATCCATCATCCGGTTCTGCTCGGATTTATCCCAAAGGCTCCACAGTCATTGATATGATGATGTATGTATATGGTGAAGATGAAGTGCGTAGAGTAATCAAACATTATTTAGAAAAACATCCTTATGGTAATGTTGAAACAAATGATTTATATCTCGCATTTCAAGATACACTCGGCTTAAGTCCCGATTGGTTTTTCGAACAATGGTTATATAAAGGCGGTGAACCACACTATTCAGTGAATTATGTGGAAGTTGTTAAGGAGAATATCAGAAATACAGTTTTTCATATTGAACAGATTCATCCACAGGATGAACTCACAAAACCATTTGCAATGCCAATAGTATTTGAAGTTCATTATAAAGATGGAACAAAAGACAGCAAGACTGCCTGGATTGATAAAACATTCAATAATGTGCTTGTTCCGAATCCGGACAAAAAGGAAATTGCTTTCACTTTATTTGATCCATCAAGTAATATATTGAAGCGCATAACTTTCAAAAAGTCATTTGCTGAATTGCGCGAACAAGTTCTCAAAGCTCCAAATATGATTGATCGTTATGATGCATTAATCGCTCTCAAAGAGATTGAAGATCCATCAAAACAAGATTTGCTCGAGAAAGTCTTTGCAAAAGAACAGTTTCATGCGATGAAAAGCGAAGTGATAAATCAGATGATGGAACTCAAAACTCCTAAAGCATTTGCAATGATTCAAAAAGGCATGGAAGATGCATCAGAAGATGTTCGGAAAACTGCTTTGAATGGATTAAAAATCATCCCTCGTGAATTAAAAAGCACTGTAGAAACTTTATTGAAAGATGATTCATATGCAATTGTTACTACTGCACTTGAAAAGTTATCAGATGCTTTTCCTGCTGATATTCCATCATATTTGAAAACTGTTGAAATGGAAATTGGACTTCATGCACAAATTCGCATAAAGGCATTAGAGATACGCTCAAGCAAAGGAGATGCTATTGCTCTCGATTCATTGATTGATTATACTGGTCCTTCATTTGAATTTTGGACACGCAGAAATGCCATGAATGCTCTCAAACGAATCAATGCCTTTAATGAAAAGGCATTATGGAATATATTGGATGGGGCATGGAATCCAAATACCAGACTTGCTTCAAATTCCATTGAAACATTGCAGTACTTTTATCAGCAAGCACAGCATAAAATGCTCATGATCAATGCCAGAAATAGCAAATCGGAGTGGAAATCATGGCAGAAAAAACAATGGGAGCAAGTCATACGATGATGATTTGTCAAATTTCCCTTAATTTGAAATGAATATTTAAGGATATATCTATGAACAGAATTCTTTCAACAGCCCTTGCGTTCATATTCGGCATGACATTACTCTCATCATGCACAACGAATACAGAGCCAACAAATTCAGCGACTTTACTCACTTTAACTCAAATCAGCAATAATGCAGGTTATGCATGGTTTGATGCGGAAAAGAGTATTTACACTCCTGATGATTCAAAAGTGCGTGATATTAATCAAGCATTTAAAAATAAGAATCAGAAGATTTATTTCTTTGTGAACCCTTCTTGTTCATGCGATGGTACCAAAAAGACCTTCCCGCATGCAATTCGTATTTTAAAAGATGCTGGTGTTCCTGATGATCGTATTGTGATCTATTCTATGAAATCACATACAGATGATCATCCATTGAAAGATAAATTTCAATTGCGTGATCTTCCATCGATTTTCATCACAGTAAATGATGATATCAAATGTAAAATGGAAGTCATTGACGGGAAACTATATGTAAGTGGAAATGGCAAGATTGACGATAGCCCTGGACAAAAACTTGAAGAAGTTATGGCTGATGGATTCAGCTGGTAAGTAAAAAGGTCGCTCAAATGAGCGACCTTTTTTTATCCTATATCTCTTGTGGATTGTTCTATTGATTTAGCAAATGCATGCGATGTCCAATCAAAGCCTTTTTGTATCACCGCTTTATTTCCTAATCCTGGAGCAGTAATTCCATTACCTGCAAGATCATGATCCATCATGATATGGACTAGTTCCTCGAATGTGATGATTGGTTCCCATCCGAGTTGTCTTTTTGCTTTTGAAATATCTGCTTGCAATTTATCAACTTCAGTTGGACGAAAATATCGTGGATCAACTTCTATAATACACTGTCCAGCTGTAATAGCACCTATCGCATTTTTTGCATATGCTTTTTCTTCAATACCACTACCTTTCCATTCTATTTCTATTCCGGAATATGCACATGCTGCTTGAATGAAATCACGCACGGAATGACAAGATCCTGTTCCCACTACATAATCATCCGGTGAATCTTGTTGTAATATCAGCCACATCATTGCTACATATTCTGGAGCAAAACCCCAATCACGAAGAGCATCCAAGTTACCGATATATAACGTTTGTTGTTTACCAGCCAAAATACTTGCAATCGCTCTCGTGATTTTTCTGGTTACAAATATCTCTCCTCGTCTCGGACTTTCATGATTGAAGAGAATGCCATTACATGCAAACATATTATATGCATTGCGATAATTCACAGTCATCCAATATGCATACAACTTTGCGGCAGCATATGGACTTTGCGGCATGAACGGAGTCAATTCATGTTGTGGAGCAGGAGCTGATCCATATAACTCTGAAGATGATGCTTGATAGAACTTTGTATTGATACCACTTCTGCGAATTGCTTCCAATATCCTTGTTGTTCCAAGAGCAGTGATATCTCCAGTATATTCGGGCATATCGAAAGAAACGCGTACATGACTTTGTGCACCCAAATGATAAATTTCATTTGGTGCGATTGAATGCATTATTTCAGTGAGAATCCCAGGGTCGGAGAGATCGCCATAATGCAAATGTAATCTCGCTCCATGTTCATGTGGATCAACATACATGTGATCTATGCGATGCGTATTGAATGTACTCGCACGACGAATAATTCCATGGACTTGATATCCTTTCTTCAAGAGATATTCAGCAAGATAGGAACCGTCTTGTCCAGTAATACCTGTTATCAAAGCAATTGAGCTCATGAGATACTATACTCCGTCCTATTAATCAATCGATTTGCGAATCATTCTGCACATAAAGAATCCATCACTACCATGTTTTGCAGGATTCATTGATAACATGCATGCATCGGGATCTTCATTGAGCAAGGTTTCTTGCACTTCTTTAGGGAATGCATTGCGAAGTGGATCTAATATGAAATCTTCATTTTTCTCTAAAAACAAAGAAACAAGATCCTGATTTTCCTCGCGCATCAATGAACAAGTTGCATATACTAGCACACCACCAGGTTTCACATAAGCTGATGCTTTGGTAAGAATTTCTAATTGCGTACGCTGTATACTGTCAACATGTTTTTTCTTCAAATTCCATTTGATATTTGGTGATCTACGTACTGTTCCCATTCCGGTACATGGTGCATCAACTAATACTGCATCGCATGTTTGGGCATACATTTGCAAAGCATTTTTTGAATGTCCCTTCAAATGCATAGGTATAATATTAATGGAATGATAACCAGCTCTTTCAGCTCGATTTCGGATTTCCCTCATTCTGCTATAATCAATATCAGTAGAAAGAATTTCTCCTTGATCATGTTGCAACATTGCAAGATGCAAAGACTTTCCACCCGCACCTGCACAATAATCCAAAATGCGCCAATGTTCCTCAGGTGAAACAGCAAATGAAATTAATTGACTTCCTTCATCTTGCACTTCAATTGCACCCGACATAAAAATATCAAGATGTGTTAGCGGTATGCGTTCAGGCATGATGATGGCATGAGGCGAATATTTCCCGGCCTTACATGGAATTCCATCTCTGCGCAGTATATCAATAGCAAGATCGCGATCAATAATTTCAGCATTAATGCGAAGTCCAACAGGCGCCACTGAATGCAGTGATGTGCAAAGATCGGCTATCTCTTTACATGACATGCCTTGTTCTTTCCATAGATTCACAATCCATAATGGCATGGCGCAATAGAGTGACAATATCTGCGCTTTATCAGGATTGGAAATATCATTTTCTGATATGATATTTTGTGACTCTGCAATCACAAGTTCATATGCATCAATGACTCCCTTTTTCCAAGCTTCAGCGGCATCATCGCGCAAACCAAGTTTTTCAGATATGGAATAATCTATTCCTTCTTCCGCATCTCTGACTCCAAAAAAAGGATGCAGATATTGTTCAATCGGAAATGATCTCAAATCTGTACCGATAATGCAATGTGCAATCATCACATCCCAAGGATGCACTTGCTCAATTTCAATTGGTGCAACTTCATTTGCTTTTTTTGCGCAATGTTCAATCAGTGTTGCAACACGTAGCGAAGAAAACAATAATTCAGAAATAAATTTTCTGTCCTTGCTCCCGATATATTTTCTACTTCGGAAATAATCAGAGGCAATATCTTCGCCTGTTCTGTGAGCTTTTCGCAGAATCTGATATAACTGAGCGCCATGTCCGACGAGTGAGGTGAATTGCATGATGATTACATTTCCGAAAGTGCTTCTTCAACAATACTATATGCTTTACCAAGAGTGACATCAAGTTTGTCATTAACTATGATATGGTCGAAATGTCGCATATACTCCATTTCCATTGCGGCACGACTAAGTCTTTGAGCAATTTGTTCTTCACTCTCAGTCATTCGACTTCTCAATCGATCAGCCAGAATTGAGAGATCTGGAGGTGCAATATAAATGAGCAATGATTCTTCAGGATATGCATTTCGAAGTGATATAGCACCTTTTACATCTACATCAAATAGAATCAAGCCTTGCTCTTGAATTCTTTTATCTGTTTGCGAGCGAAGAGTACCATAAAAATTTCCAAAAATCTCTTCATATTCAACCAGATTTCCATTATCAATATTTAGAAGAAATTCTTCTCTTGACAAAAAGAAATAATCCTTTCCATGTTCTTCCCCCGAGCGCATTGGACGCGTCGTTGCAGATACTGAAAAGGCACATTGCGGAAATTGTTCTAGCAAATGTCGCGCAACTGTCGTTTTACCGGCTCCGCTTGGTGCGGATAATACAATGAGATTCTTCATGAATTAAATTATTCGATATTCTGTGCTTGTTCTCTAATGCGTTCGAGTTCTTCTTTCATTCCAACTACATAATGTGCAATATCCGCATCATTTGCTTTTGATCCGATAGTATTGATTTCTCTATTTAACTCTTGTGTCAAGAAATTCAACTTTCTACCTACTGGTTCTTTGTCTTGCATCAATTCATTGAAATATTTGATATGACTTCTCAAGCGAACACTTTCTTCAGATACATCAAGTTTATCTGCAAGAATGATAATCTCTTGATTCAACCTATATTCTTCGATTTCTTCATTGTCCAATAATAATGCAAGTTTTTGTCTTAATCGTTCACGCTCTTCAGGAATGCGTGTTTTGGATCTATCTTCCACATAAGAAAGTGAATGTTCGATATTCTTGATACGCATCATCATATCATCAGCCAATTCTTTACCTTCATTTGATCGAGCAATATCTAATGAGTGCAAGGCTTGTTTCAATGCTTCACGTGCAATCGACCATTGTAATTCTGCCATATCCTCTTTTTCAGACTCAATGAAATGTTGAGAGAAAGAAAGAACTTGCTCAATGCTCACATTCTCACTTCCATGCAATGCACTATTCAATTCTGAAAGCATGGCATGAATCGCTTTCGCTTTTTCAATATTGATTCCCGGGATTTTTGCTTCTGCTTCAGTAGACTCAACTTGAACGCTCACAAAAATATTTCCACGATTTAATGCTTTACGCAAAATCTCTCTCACTTCGATTTCTTTACTGGACAAACTTCTGGGTAATTTGATTGTCGGTTCAAGATATCGACCATTGACACTTTTAATTTCAATGATGGCATTGATGCCTTGTTGATTGATCTCTGCCTTCGCAAAGCCGGTCATACTTTTCATGATTCATTCCGAGTAAAAACAAAGATACAAAATAGGCGTTCTATGCATGGCTCATGCAGATTTTACGGTAATGACATGCAAATCATTCCCGCTTTTTAATACGCCTTTTGAAGTCAATCTATATGCATTCTCTAGACTCACTGCCGAATATTCACCAAAGGACTTTATTCCTCGCCCGATCAGTATTGGTGCAATGAAAAAGTGTAATTCGTCAAGCAATTGTTGTTCGATTATCTCTTGCATCAATATTCCACCCCCTTCAATCAAGATTGATGCAATACCAAATTGTTTGGTTAGTATAGAAAACAATTCAGGTAAATCAATCTTACCTGATTGTCCTGGCATACAGGAAATTGTTTGTATGCCCTGATCACGGAGTTGTTTCACTTGATCAGAATTAACTTGATCCTCGCCATGACAATAAATCGTCAGTCCTCGATATTCATCTGTGAATACCTGCAATGAGGGAGATAATCTACACTTTGAATCCAAAATAATGCGCATTGGATTTCTACCAGGCATTGAATGCACTGTTAATGATGGATTGTCTGTTTCTGCTGTTCCACGACCTATCATCACTGCATCTATTTCGCCACGCATGCGATGGACTTCATGTCTGCTTTCTTCACATGTAATCCACTTTGATTCACCGCTTGCAGTTGCTATGCATCCATCCAATGATTGCGCAATCTTCCCAATGATATATGGCATGCCCGTAAGAATATGCTTCACAAAGAAACGATTCATCCAAAATGCTTCTTCTTTGCAAATATCTTCAATGACTTCAATTCCGGCTTCACGTAATTGCTTAATGCCTTTCCCTGCCACCAAAGGATTAGGGTCTTGCATTGCAATGACCACTGTTGTTATTCCTTTTTGAATGAGCAGAGGTGCACAGGGCGGGGTTTTGCCTGTATGTGAACATGGCTCAAGATTCACATAAGCAATTGCACCTTTGGGATCTTCCGTACATCTATTCAATGCGTCAACCTCAGCATGTGGACCACCAAATTCACGATGCCATCCTTCGCCAATGATATGACCATCTTTCACAATCGTGCACCCTACGCGGGGATTTGGACTCACTTTGCCGGTACCACGCAATGCTAATCGAAGAGTGTGTTGCATGAAATCTTCATGTGTTTTCATGTTCATTCACGATGATTTTATGGGAAGATGAAAGACTGTAAAGAAAAAAAGCCCTCCAAACGGAGAGCTTTCTTTCTGCTGTATGGCTCATCAGCGAGAATAAAACTCGATGACGAGTGGAATTTCACAAATCACAGGTACTTCTTCGCGAGCAGGAAGATGAAGGAATTTGACTGAGAAGTCCGCTTTGGACAAAGTCAAATACACTGGAGGTGCAGCAGTTCTGATTGACTCTTGAAATGCTTCCATCTTACGACTCTTCTCACGAACAGAAACCACATCATTTACCTTCACTTGATATGAAGGAATATTGACTGGCTTGCCATTAACAAGAAAATGACCGTGATTTACATATTGACGAGCAGCTGCCATTGAACGAGCAAGTCCTGAACGGAATACAAGCGCATCAAGGCGAGTCTCAAGCATTTGAAGAAGGATATCCCCGGTATTACCAGTAAGATGTGATGCCTTCTTGAAATAATTTGTCATTTGGCGCTCATGGATATTATACTGCAAACGAAGCTTTTGCTTTTCGAAAAGCTGTGTACCGTAAACAGATAATTTACCACGACGCTTTGTGGATCCGTGTTGGCCTGGAGGGCTCTTTCTGCCAGCTTTATCGCTAGACATGATTTTGCCGGCTTTTGCCGTCATTGGAACACCGATTTTGCGGGAGTTCCTTACCTTAGGTCCGGTATAATTCATAGTACTCCTTGTACCACGCTGCGGGATATCGACTCCCGCGCAATATTGATGAAAAACACCATGAAGATATCACAAAGGATAATCATGGTTAGTACAATGTGAAAGGGGCTACAAATCTAGGGTTTTTCCGTGGAACATTCAAAGAGTTTATGCTTTGATATTGTCTTTCAGCCAATTTGTCACTTCTTCCACATGACCCGGTACTTTGACCTTTGCATAGATTTGTTTGATTTTCCCATCCGGATCGATGATAAAAGTGGAGCGTTCGACACCCATATATGAGCGACCATACATCGATTTTTGTACCCAAACGCCATATTTTTCACAAATCGACTTATCTTCATCGGATATCAAGCTAAAATTCAAATCATGATCATTGATGAATTTTTGATGGGATTTGATGCTATCAGGGCTTATGCCGATGACTTTCACGCCTAATTTCGTGAGTGAAGACATTGAATCACGAAAATCACAAGCTTGCTTGGTGCATCCACTTGTATTGTCTTTTGGATAGAAATACAGAATATACCATTGTCCTTTAAGATCTTTTGAAGCTATAATTTCATTGTTTTGATCCACTCCCTTGAATGCGGGAGCCGCAGCATTCAGCTTGACAGGCATATTTGTCCTCGAAATAGTAAAATGAAAAACAAAACTAATCATTCAATGCATTAGAATATGCACTGCAAAACCTCTTAAAAATATTGGCGTATCATTAGTTCCAATTGACTTGCCTGAACCACACCAGATTGTCTCCAGAGCACTTTTCCTTTTTTAAATAGAATCAATGTCGGAACGGATTGTATGCCATATTGTCTCGCCGTTTGGGGATTTCTATCGACATCCATTTTGATAATGGTGATTTCATTCCCAATATTCTTTTTTACTTCTTGGAGAATCGGTGGCATCATTTTGCATGGACCGCACCATTCGGCTGAGAAGTAGACAAGTAGTAGGTCTTTATCTTCGATGATTTGAGCAAAAGTGGGCATATGTTCAATAATGTGCCTGTGAAACAAAACTGAGGCTGTTCACGATTCAACATCATCCATAGTGTAATGCAAATGAGGTCCGTTCAAACTCATGTGCATTGATGCAGATTTCGTATCTTCGCACATCGTTCTTCCTCCTCATTTTGTACGCATCCAATCCACATGAATAATCTTCGGGATCTCGATAAACCCAATTGCAATTGCGGCATTGTAGGTATCTATAATCATCCGCAAGCGTCAGTCATGGCGTATTATGCATTACATGCACTACAACATCGCGGACAAGAAGCCGCCGGCATTGTTGCCGCACACAAAGTTGATGGTGCAATGAAATTTGCATCTCATAAAGGCGAAGGCCTAGTGCTTGATGTATTTTCTGCTCCAAATGTATTGACAGAAAAATTAAAGGGAAATATGGCGATTGCGCATAATCGTTATTCCACAACAGGAAGCGGTGGCATTGCGAATGTTCAGCCATTTCTCACAAAATATCGTTCCGGCACAATAGCAGTTGCGCATAATGGCAATCTGACAAATACAAAGACACTTCGTAATGAATTACAGAATGAAGGCGCGATTTTTCAGACTACGACAGACAGCGAATTGTTTTTGCATTTGATTGCTCGCAGTAAAAAAGAATCCCAGCTCGATCAAATTCGCGAGGCGCTACGAATTGCTCGAGGTGCATACTCTCTTGTCATCATGACAAATAATGCACTTGTGGCTGCTCGTGATCCTTATGGTTTCAGACCACTTTGCATTGGCAGAATAAAAGTGGAAGATGGATGGTCTTATGTCGTTGTATCAGAAACATGTGCACTAGATATCATCAGCGCTGAATATGTGCGTGATGTGAAACATAATGAAATCATTGTTATAGATGATGAGACAGTCAAAACAGGTGAGATCAAAAGTTATCTGATAGATGATGAGACTCCATGCTCGAAGCATTGCATTTTTGAGTATATCTATTTCTCAAGACCTGATTCCAGAATATTTGGTCATAATGTTGACAAAGTTCGAAGAAAGCTTGGCAAGAATCTCGCAGAAGAAAGCCCTGTTTCACCTGATTCACCTGATGAAAAAGTAGTAGTGATTGCTGTACCCGATAGCGGCAATACCGCAACGCTAGGATATGCAAATGTCAATAATGAATTAGGTAATCCATCTCGTTATGAAATCGGTCTTATTCGCTCACATTATGTGGGTAGAACATTCATCGCTCCCGGTCAGAATAATAGAGAATTCAAAGTAAAAACAAAATTCAATACCGTCAAGGGTGTATTGGAAAATAAGAAAGTTGTTGTTGTGGATGATTCCGTGGTTCGCGGAACAACCTCACGCGCACTCATCAATTTGATTCGAGAAGCACAACCCAAAGAAGTGCATATGCGAATTACCTCACCACCAATCACCCATCCTTGTCAATATGGAATGGATTTTCCAAGTAGAGAAGAATTGATTGCAAATCATCATAATGAAATCTCTGGAATTGCATCTTCTCTCAATGCAGATACATTGCATTATTTGTCAGTTGAAAAACTCATGCAATCCGTTCCACAAGAAGAAGGAATCGGTTATTGTAATGCATGCTTCACTGGAGAATATCCTGTTCAGATTGACCTCACAGCACATAAACATTCAACTGAAGAATGAGCAAGTCCTTTACATCATTGCAAGATCTCGCATCGCTCTTACCGGATGATGCAAAACAGAAAGATCAGATTATCGAAAAGAAAAAAGGATATGATGGTTCGCAACAGCGTATCGATATCCGCCTCGACAAAAAAGGAAGAGGTGGAAAAATGGTGACCGTACTTTCCGGTTTTCAATCAAATCCTACTGAACTTGATACACTCTGCAAAACATTCAAAAAACTTTGTGGAACAGGCGGAACAGTACGAGATAATCTCATTGAAATTCAGGGTGATCATCGAAAGAAATTGGAACAAACGCTCATCGAGCGTGGCTATAAAACACGAATGATTGGATAAGAAATGTTCTCTTCGGTAAAAAATATACACTTCGTTGGAATCGGTGGTATCGGCATGAGCGGTATCGCTGAGATTCTGATTAATCAGGGATTTTCAGTAAGTGGTTCCGATCTATCCGCATCTCAGAATACTGAATATTTACAGTCCATTGGTGCCACAATCCATATTGGACATCATGAAGCTCACATTGCTAATGCAGAAGTAGTGGTATATTCTAGTGCTGTAAAACCGAATGAAAATCCCGAAACAATAGCGGCATTGGAACATGGTATCCCCATTATTCGTAGAGCTGAAATGCTCGCAGAAATTTCTCGTTTGAATTATACGCTTGCGATAGCTGGGACACATGGAAAAACTACAACTACTTCTCTATGCGGTCTTGTATTAATGAAAGGTGGGGTCGATCCAACAGTTATTGTTGGAGGTCGTTTGAATGGTCTGGGTGGAACAAATGCTCGACTCGGTCATGGTGAATGGACAGTAGTTGAAGCTGATGAATATGATCGATCATTTCTCCAATTATTTCCGACAATAGCCATCATCAACAATATCGAAGCAGAGCATCTTGATATTTATGGCACAGCTGAAGAAGTAGAAAAGGCATTCATTGAATTCTCGGGCAAAGTTCCTTTCTATGGTTTTGTTGCAGTCGGTCTCGACGATGCAGGTATTCGCACAATGTTACCTCATATCAACAAGAAAGTAGTGACATTCGGACTGTCTCGTCAATGTGATATTCGAGCAATTGATATTGTTCCTCATGAAAGAAGTACTGAATTCACTGTCATCTCTCATGGAGAAAAACTCGGAAAAGTCTACCTGAATATCCCCGGTGAATATAATGTGAAAAATGCTCTTGCAGCTATCACAGTGGGATTACATCTGGGAATTCCATTTGATACAATCGCCGAAGCCCTAAAGGAATTTGGAGGCGTCTATCGTCGCTTCGAAATCAAAGGGATGATGGATGATATTTTAATCGTTGATGATTATGCTCATCATCCAACTGAATTGAAAAGTGCATTATCTGCTGCTAGATCAGGTTGGAAAGAGAGAAGAATAGTTGCAGTATTCCAACCACATACCTATACTCGCACTCGTGACTTTTATAGAGATTTCGGTCTCTCTTTTGATGATGCCGACATCGTATTGATCACGGATGTCTATCCAGCCAGAGAAGAAAAAATTGAGGGTATTTCCGGGGAATTAATTGCTCAAGCGGCAAAAAATTCTGGTCATCGACATGTACATTATGTACCGCAACTTTCCGATGTGGATGCAAAGGTAAAAAGCATCATGCAAAATGGTGATCTTGTCATAACACTCGGGGCAGGTGACATCACAAAATTATCAGATCGTTTATTGCTCGCCGAATAAATCGATACAATGCTTGCGAAAGCGACTGGCAAATTCATGAACATCGCTGAAACTATTATACAGTGGAGCAGGTGCCAAACGAATAATATTGGGTTCTCTCCAGTCAACGATAATTCCGTCAGAAAGTAATTTATCGATTAGCATTTTTCCATGTTCATGGAATAATAATGACAATTGCGCCCCTCTTTCATCTACATTCTTTGGCGTAATGATCTCCAAAGGAATATGAGGCATATCTACTTTTAATTGCAATAATAATCGCTCTGCGTATGCAGTCAATGCATTTCTCTTCAAGAATAATTCTTCGAGCTTTACTCCATCAAATATATCCAAAGACGCACGCAAACTAGCAATCTGAAATACTTGTGCATTACTGAGTTGCCATCCACTTGCTCCATAAGATGGAGTGAATCCCTTCTTCATCAGAAAACGACTATTCTCATCATAGCCCCACCAACCCGCAAAACGAGGTAGATCCGGAGCATTTGCATATTTATCATGAATGAATAGTCCACCAATACCACCCGGACCAGCATTCAAATATTTATATGTACACCATACAGCAAAATCAATATTCCAATCATGTAAATGCAATTCAACATTTCCAATGGCATGTGCCAAATCAAAACCACAAATTGCTCCCGCTTTATGTCCTGCATCTGTGATCTCTTTCATGCGAAAACGCTGACCTGACAAATACTGCACACCACTGAACATCACAAGAGCAATTGAATCTGCATTTTGTTGAATCACTTCTATGATGTCTTCATGATGAATAATATGTTCTCCCGCACGAGGTGCAATTTCTATGATTGCATCTTCGGGTACATAACCATGAAATCTAACTTGGGATTCAATTGCATATTGATCAGATGGAAAAGCTCCTGCTTCCATCACTATTTTATATCGTTCTTTTGTTGGACGATAAAATGACACCATCGCCAAATGCAAATTTGCAGTGAGAGTTTGCATTGCAACAACTTCACTTGGATTTGCTCCAACTATTCGAGCAAGAGATTCAGTGACAATTGAGTGATAAGAAAACCATGGATTCTTTGCATGAAAATGTCCCTCGACGCCATAAGTACGCCAGTCCATCACCTCTTGTTCCAAAAGTGGCAAGACACCTTTTGGCTGTAGTCCAAGCGAATTACCACAGAAGTATAAAGCATCTTTTCCATCATGTTGAGGAAAATAAAATGCACTTCTTTTTGCTGAGAGTGGATCGTGTTGATCCATTTGAATATGATAATCTTGCATCTTTAGTCTCTTTGGCTTTTTCTATTATTCACAATTGTACGTATGGACTCAATAGCTGAAATCATACTATGTTCTTCCACCAAATCCGTTCCTGCAATATCATATGCAGTTCCATGATCGGGTGATACACGAACAATAGGAAGATTCGCTGTAAAATTTACTCCATGGCCTTGTGCATGAAATTTTAATGGAATCAATCCTTGATCATGATACTGTGCAATGATAGCATCATAATCTCGCCATGTAGGTCGAGAGAAAAATCCATCAGCTGGAAAGGGACCAAAACATTGAATCTCATACAATTTGGATTTCTCAATCGCAGGAATGATATATTTCTGCTCTTC
>JACCDW011692319.1_pt1 | contig 36122 bp, 24 predicted proteins | sample 7449781 | NCBI WGS metagenome assembly JACCDW01 (sample SAMN15323449, study PRJNA562643) | freshwater metagenome | isolation source: river surface water | place: USA:Blue River Watershed | collected 2017-08-18
AATGAGTGCTTGCATGAAATTTCGCTCATCAACAAACTTAAAAGCTACATTCAAAATTGTTTCTTCTCTTTGGTCAAGCACGGAATAGAGAAGCATTGTTTTGAATTGGACATTAGCTTGATCGATTGTAATCGCCTGAAACTCTAATTCAACGGAACGATTTTGAACGCTAATTCTACGATGAATGGTTTCGATGATAGGAATCTTGATATTTAAACCAGCCGACATAATACGACGATACTTACCAAATGAAGTAACAACAGCAACAGTGCCTTGCGAAACTGTTCTAAGAGACAATATTACGATCAGAAATACAAAGAAACCAATGACAATGAGCCCTTCCATGATGCTTCTCCTTTTGATTATGAAAATCAACTGCAAAATACAATAATTGGGGTGTTTTCATGCATCTAACCATGAAGTCAATACAAGTGAATTGGAAGCGTATATCAATTCCCAAATTGTAAGGCATGCAAGCGAGCATAGTAGCCTTTTTGCTTGAGTAATTCTTGATGCGTTCCCATTTCACGGATGATCCCTTGATGTAATACTATGATGGTATCTGCTTTTTGAATGGTTGATAATCTATGAGCAATTACAATGGATGTTCTATTACTCATTAATGTATCAAGAGAGGCATTAATAAGTTGCTCAGTTTCTGTATCTATACTAGAAGTTGCCTCGTCCAATATGAGGATATCGGGGTCATAAGCAAGTGCGCGGCAAAATGAAATCAATTGTTTTTGCCCAACAGAGAGATTCCCGGCTCTTTCAATCATTTGTGTATCAAAACCCTGAGGCAATGATTTAATGAATTCTGAAGCACCCAATGCAATAGCTGCTTTTTCAATTTCATCGCGATTGATTGAAGGACTGCCTAGAGAAATATTGTCAGCCACCGATCGAGAAAACAGGAAAACATCCTGTAATACTAATGCAATTTTAGAGCGTAGCGATGATTTTGTAAAACTGCGAATATCTTTTCCATCAATTCGGATTGCTCCAGAATTCGGATCATAGAATCTGCAAAGTAAATTCACTATTGAACTTTTGCCGGAACCTGTTGCCCCAACAAGTGCAATCATCTGTCCTTTCTTTACTGTAAATGAGATATCATGAAGAACAGTTTTATCTGGAACATAGCCAAAAGTAACTTTATCAAATTCTATAGAATCATTGAATCCCTTTAATTCCTCTGCATTTATTTGATCTTGCATTGGAATTGGAGTGTCAAGAATATCATAGATTCTCTCAGCCGCTGCAACTGCACTTTGCAAAGTATTATACTTTTCAGTCAAATCTCGTATTGGTCTAAAGAACATCTCGGCATATTGTGTAAATGCAATGAGCATTCCGAGTGACATTGTGCCTTCGAAAATATGTGAAGATGTATACCAAAGAATAAGTGCTAATGCGAGTGCACTCGTGAATTCCACAACAGGGAAGAATGAGGCATAATAAGAGATTGTTTTCAATTGAACATTGCGATGTTCTGTATTGATATCATCGAATTCTTTGAACCGAGAAGATTCTTGAGAATACAATTGAATGGTTGTGATACCTGTGATATACTCATTCAAAAATGCATTGAGTTTGCCAATGAGTCTTCTTGTTTCACTATATACAACACGAACTTTCTTTCTGAATATGGTGGTTGCAATAATCAATATCGGAAGCACACCAATTGTCACTAAAGTGACTTCCCAGCTGGTTGCAAGCATGAAGCTGATGATGAAAGCAATGAGAAGGATATCAGAGAAGATTGTCACCACACCAGAAGTAAACAATTCATTAAGAGCTTCTATATCATTTGTGACGCGCGTGACTAGTCTTCCAACAGGAGTTGTATCATATGTACGGAGAGAAAGAGATTGTATATGATTAAACACTTCCATGCGAATATTATAAAGGACTTTTTGACCAATCCTTTGAAGCATGATTGAAGTGAAATATTGAAGTCCCGCATGAACTAATAGCACACATAAAATGATGCCGACCATCACCAATAGGCCTTGCTCATCTTTTTGCAAAATATAGGAATCAATGCCAAGTTTGGTGAGAAAAGGGCGAAGTGGTGCCATCCCTGCAGCAATAACTGTAAACAGGAAAACAATGAATAATGAAGTGCGATAAGGTTTGACAAAAGCTAGCAATCTGCGGATCAATGTATAATCCACGGAGCTATAGACTTTATCTTCCTGTGAGGTCATTTGATGTGTTATACGGGATTCAAGAATGGTCCTAAATTAGCCATTTTTTAGGTATGAATCGCCATAATCATTGTGCCTTACCATATGTGAGAGTATTTGGATTGAATGTAATCCAAGAATGCCAAAATTCCTGATAAGCAGGGATTGATTGCAGTCTTTTGCCGAGTAATACTCCATCAATGCAGCGACCCGTTTTATCCCACAGAGTTTGTGTCGCTTCATCGTAAAATTGATCATTCCCAATAGATGTTGGATTGATTGTGAGACTATCAATATTACGATTCCAAACATTGAATGTCGCATTGTCCGATAATATGCAAATGATGATAGGTGTATTATGTACATTATCGAGAATAAGTCCTTTTTTCTTTGTGAGATTCCAATCATATGCTTTAGTCACATTTCCAATTCGTATTCCGATTACCCATGATTTGTCATTCCATGAATTCGGATTTGTGCCAACAAGTTCGCTTTGTATTATTCCTTTATCATAACCAGTAAGTCCGGCATATTTATGTGAAAAAGACATGTCAGGCAACATGACAAGTGATTTCGGGAAGCGTTTTTTCCATTCTTTGAGAGATTTTTGATACATGGGATATTCATTCAGTTTCATGCCTTTTCTTGGCCCTGTAATGGCTTCACCAGTGGCTTGTCTCCACCATGAACCTGTTGTTTTATCTTCAAACATGGCATTGAAATGATCCATGCCTACTAGTCTGTATTCTTCATTTGTTCCATCAATGATTGGATCCCAAATTCTGCCAGTTCTGCAAACAGTGCAATATGTAATCATCACTGGCACTCCACCGATAGAGTCACGAATTTGATGATGATATCCCACAACATTGAGAGGATATGCTTTCGCCTCTCCATTGATTTCTGTTCCTATCACAATCATTGATTGATCGAGTGTAGAATTCGAAACAGGAATATGGCTAATGCTTCTCGGTTGGAGAAACATTGCATCTGCACTCATCACATTATTGCTGAGATAGTATAAAGCACCGGGCAAAGCAAATGGCAAAAGCAAGACTATTTTTTTTATCCATGAAGCATTATCAAGATAGAGTTTTACATATCCGAATACAGCCAAAAGGAGAAAAGGAATTATGATATACCAATACCATGAATGTAAAGCATAAGCAATATCTATAGTCTCAGCATGCTGACTTCCAGGAAATGGCATTATGAAATAAATGCTTAGTATCATAATGATACTTGTAATAACACAGCCAGCAATTGTAAATAGAATGGACATTGTATCTCCGAAATAAATCCGCGCGAATATACAAATCCTCCTTCATATGTTCACTTTCTTAGCTCAATAGCTTGCATTGATAGAATGTTGAAGGAAAAAATGAATGAAAAATAGTTCCTCGGCAAAGCTCGGAACGTATAATTGAAAAACCGGAAAATGTATTAATGAAATTGTGAATAGAAAATTATTAAAACCCCATTAAGACGATATGTCCAATTAATTAAAAAAAATCCCCTCGCTGTTAGGCAAGGGGATTATCATTTAATCTTCAAATCTTCGATCATCACTTGGACGCTCTTCTCTTGGGCGTTCCTCACGTGGACGATCATCGCGTGGTCTATCATCTCTGCGTGGACCGCGATCTCGATCATAACCGCCACGACCACCGCGATCTCTGTCATAACCACCACGACCACCGCGATCATCTCGGCGTGGACGCTCTTGTCTTTGTGGTTCTACATATCCTTCAGGAGGAGTGAGTAGTACTTTATGACTCAATCTAAATTTACCATCAGATTGAATTTCTAAAAGTTTTACATCGATTTGCTGTCCTACTTTTAATACATCACCAACATTTTGGAAATGATCATAGCTGATTTGTGAAATATGCAATAGACCTTTAGTCTTAGGCATAAATTCAACAATCGCACCAAGTCCTTCGCGTACATCTTTCACAGTTGCTGTGTATACTTTACCAACTTCTGGCGGACTTGTAAGAGCTTTAATTCTCTCAATTGTCTTTTGTGCGGCTTCTTGATTTGTTGCAGCAATAATACATGAACCATCATCTTCGATAGTGATTTCAACGCCGAATTCTCTTTGCATTCCACGAATGGTATCGCCACCCGGGCCAATGACAGTTCCAATCATATCTTGTGCAATCATGATTGTTGTAAGTCTTGGAGCAAATTCAGAAAGATCAGAGCGATGTTCCGCAAGTGCTTGATTCATAATCCCGAGAATATGCAAGCGACCATGACGAGCTTGATCCAATGCTCTGCGCATGAGATCTGTTGACAAACCACCAATTTTTATATCCATTTGGCAAGCAGTGATACCATCAACTGTACCGGCAACCTTGAAATCCATGTCACCAAGGAAATCTTCATCACCCAAAATATCACTTAAAATAGCTGAGTCATCTTCTTCCATGATGAGTCCCATTGCAATACCTGCAACTGCTTTTTTCACAGGAACACCAGCATCCATGAGAGCTAAACTTCCAGCACAAACAGTTGCCATTGAAGAAGAGCCATTAGATTCCAATATATCGGAAACGAGACGAACAACATAAGGGAAATCTTCATCTCCTGGCATCATCACTTTGAGTGCGCGCTCAGCGAGTTTCCCATGTCCAATTTCACGACGACTTGTACCAGTCATACGACCAGCTTCACCGGTGGAGAATGGGGGGAAATTATAATGCAACATGAAGCGACGGAACTCTGTCTCAAATAAACCATCAATCATCTGCTCATCGCTCTTTGTGCCAAGTGTGACGGTTGTCAAACTTTGTGTTTCACCGCGAGTGAATAGAGCAGAACCATGTGTTCTTGGGAGAAGTCCAGTTAAACAATCGATAGAACGAATATCAGTTGTTTTTCTGCCATCTAAACGACGCTTGTCTTCAATGATCATGCGACGCATTTCATGCTTTTCAATCTTGGAGATATATCCCTTGACTTTTTTTGTACGAGCATCGAGACTCGCCTGATCTTCAAGCGGCTGCGCTTCTTGTAATGCTGTAAGTACTGTGTCACGCAATATTTTTGCAAAATCAATACGTTCTTCTTTTTTCGAGTCTTTACGAATTTGCTCTTTGATGAGTGGGGAAGCAATGGCTTTCACTGCAAGAAGCAAAGCTTCATCATCTTCCACAATTGCCAATTCTTTCTTTGGTTTGCCTGCAAGTTCACGCAATTGTAATTGCAAAGCATTTAGCTGCTTGATTGTTGCATGAGCATATTCAAGTGCTGCAATAAAATCTTCTTCGGAAATTTCTTTTGAACTTCCTTCTACCATCATGATAGCATCATCTGTTCCAGCAACTGTAATCTCAATATCTGATTCAAGAAGTTGAGTCATTGTAGGATTACAAATGAATTCACCATTCACACGGCCAACCAAAACTTCTGAATAAGGACCATTAAATGGAATATCTGAAATCACAAGTGCAGCCGATGCACCAACTGCTGCTAATGTGTCAGCATCTATATCTGATTCAGAAGAATAAATGGAAGCAACCAATTGGGTTTCATGTTGCCAGCCCTTCGGGAAGAGAGGTCTTGCAGGACGATCGATCAATCGAGCAGATAAAATTTCTTTTTCACTTGGTTTTCCTTCGCGCTTGAAAAAACCACCAGGTATTTTACCAGCAGCGGCAGCTTTCTCACGGTATTCAACGGTTAATGGCAAAAAATCGATATCAGGTCTGGCTTCTTGAGAAGCACATGCTGTAACGAGAACCATCGTATCGCCATAACGCACCATGACTGCGCCATTGGTGAGCTTTGCAAAACGACCTGTTTCGATTGAATATTCCCGTCCATTAAGAGTGAGGGAAACTGAATGTTGTGCCATAATTCTCCTTGGGATAGCACTTGAAACATTCATGGGAAGCATTTTTCTGAGGACTGAAGTCTGAGCGGAAGAAGAAACCCGGAAAAAGATACCTTCTTGCACTCAGAGCGGCATGTCCACAATCATGAAGTTCCCATGATTTTATATTTACATAATAAACAAAAAAGGGCGCTTATAGCGCCCTTTACTTTACTTTCTAATGGATAAGGCACTAATGATAGCGCGATATCTCGTAATGTCATTTCTCATCAAATAATTGAGAAGCTTCTTTCTCTTGCTAACCATTTGCATCAGACCACGACGGCTATGAAAATCTTTCTTGTGTTGTTCAAGATGCTTGGCCAATACGGAAATATTTTCCGTCAATAAAGCAATCTGTACTTCAGGCAGACCAGTATTGGACTCGCTTCCGCCATATTGTTTGATGATCTCTGCTTTTTTAGCTTGATTCAGCATAAATGTTCTATTGAGATGTAATGTGTAAATCAGTTAAGCGCACCCGTAGGGATTCGAACCCCAAACCTTTTGATCCGTAGTCAAATGCTCTATCCAGTTGAGCTACGGGTGCAATGAATCAGGCTTGGGCCGCCTTCATTTTATTGATATGCAAAGCAAGCTTAGATTTCTTGTTTGCAACATTATTCTTGTGCAATACACCGCGTGAAGCAACTCTGTCCAAAATGCTGGTTGCTTTTACGAAAAGCGCTTCAGCTTCTTGAACTGTCTTTGCCAAACGAACAGCCTTAATCGCCTCGCGATATGCCTTGCGATTGGCTCTATTGTAAATTGCGCGCTTCTTGTTTTGACGGTCGCGTTTGATCGCTGACTTATGATGTGCCATACGGTATAAATGTATTCAGTTAGAGAAATAGAGACACAAATATAAGGATACTCATGAAATCATCCAAACAATTTGCAAAAAGGATGAGTTAAAATATTTATGATAGACCAACTATAACTTGTTGCAAAATGATAATTGGAGATTGTGAGCTTGTTTTAAGGGTTAAATCTGCATTTCTGAGTAAATAAAAAGCTCTTGCCAATTTCATTGGTGGGTAATTTCTCAAAGCAGATTGGTACTCAGGAAGAAAATACGCATTAATTCCGACGATTTTGGCGATTTCATAAGGATTTCCGCCTTGTGCTTGGGCATCTTGTAAACGGAATAAAGCAGTAAAGTATCGTAATAGCATAGATATGATCATAATGGCATTGCCATCATTATTCAGCATATGGTGAACAATCTCTATGGATTTAGCAATATTACCAGCACCTAATGCTTTTTGCAATTCAAAAACATTGTATACTCTCGATGAACCTACCAATCCTAATACATCTTCTTCTGTATACTGTTTTTTTTCTGGAGCAAATAACATCAATTTTTCGAGTTCATTTGCTATATCACGAAGAGAAATGCCAGCATTTGCAATTAAATATTCGCCTGCTTCACGGCTAATTCCTTTACCAAATGTGGCTAATCGTTCATTTGTCCAAGATAAAAGCTCACGTTCTGAAACCTTAGGACACTCAAATGATGGTATTACATCAATAATCTCACTGAGAGGGAAAGATATTCCAGATGCTATTTTTTTTGCCTTTTCTGACTGTTTAGGGTTTTTTCTTGCGGCTCTTAATCCTGTGAGCGAAGGAAATATGCCAGTAAATAGTAAAAATGAAGTTGATTGAGGAGATTTCAGATAATTAAGCAAGACTGATTTGCCAGCAGATTTTTTTGATCTTCCTGAGAATAATTTATCAGCCTGTTTGATGACAATGATTTTTTTGTCTGAAATGAATGGATAAGCATCTGCAATATCAACTATTTGGGATTCACTCGATTGTTCAGCATCGATAATTTCAATGTCATGATGCGATCCTTCAGGAAGTATAGTATGCATAATTGCATGATATGCCTCCTCGCGTAAAAATTCTTCTTCTCCATAAATGAGAAGTGCAGGTGGTAATGGATCAGTACCCTTTATAATGTGTGTAAGTGAATCTATCAGCATATTAACGTTGAATTGCCTTTGGATCGAATGCATCGCGAAGTCCGTCGCCCAAGAGATTAAATCCATAAACGGCTGCAGCAATTGCAATGCTTGGATATACCGTTAAGCCCCAATATTTGCCGGCAAAAATATATCCATAATGATCTGATATGAAAATTCCCCACGATGGCTCAGGTCTTTGAATGCCAAGACCCAAGAAGCTCAGTCCTGCTTCAGCTATAATAGAAGAAGCAATACCTGCAGTTGAAAGAACGATGATAGGACCAATGGCATTCGGTAAAATATGTCTGAAAATGGTTCTCATTGAACCATAACCAAGAGCTCTTGTGGCTTCAACATATTCCATTTCTCGGAGAGAGAAGAATTGACCTCTAACAATACGGGCGATTTCAACCCAGCTTGATATACCAATTGCAATAAATGTTTGCCAAAATGGATTTAATGTAAATCCCATGATATTATTTGTGAACTTCAAGAGTGAACTCAGCAAGATAGCCAGAAGAATTGTTGGATATGACCAAATTACATTCGTGAACCACATAATGACATTATCAACCCAGCCACGGAAAAATCCTGCGAGTGCACCTAGCACTATCCCAATGATGAGTGCAATCAATTGAGAAACAACGCCAACTAATAAGGAAATACGCGCTCCATAAACCAACCGAGATAATACATCTCTTCCAAGTCGATCAGTACCTAAATAATATGTGGGATTTCCATGCCATTCGGATTCGCTATTCCCAGCCATAGTAGAGAGTGCAAGTGACATTTCTTGACCACTTTCATCACGATAAAACACTGAATCTTTTACGATTCGATGTGAGAGAATCGGGATGATATTAGGCTCTTCTGGATTGGTTGGATTTTGCACATAGAGGACATTCCCAATGAAACCTGAAGGCTTTTCAGCATATTCTAAAACAGCAAGTGTCGGAGAAAATGGACTAATTATATCAGCCAAAGAGGCAATGAGAACTAGCACACCAATTATGATCATACCTGTCACGCCTGCTGGATGTTTTTTGAGTTTTTTCCATGCAAGCGCTCCAAGGCTTTCTGCTCTTTTTTGATGTTTTATATCTTTTGACATAGGATGACTCATTGATCAATGTAATTTTACTTTTGGATCGAGAAATACATAGAGGATATCCACAACTGCATTCACAACCACAAAAATAATGGCAGTAAGAAGCACTGTGCCTTGTATGATGGGATAGTCCAATTTTTCAATGGCGCTGATTGCAAGCGTTCCAATTCCTGGCCAATTGAAAATATATTCCACAAAGAATGTCCCGGCTAAAAGTCCTGAAAACCAAGCACTGACTGTTGTAACTACAGGATTTAAAGCATTTCTCAATGCATGTTTTAAAATCACCGCTTTTTCTTGCAAACCTTTCGCCCTAGCCGTTCTTACATAATCTTGATTGAGTACATCAAGCATTGAACTTCGAGTCACTCTCGCAATAATTGAAAGTGGTCTTAATGCTAATGTCAGCATAGGTAGAAAGAGATGACTGATTCCTTTATCAATATATCCCGAGGACGGAAAAATCTTCCAGATTTCAGCAAAGAGAAGAAGTAAGAGAAGTCCAAATACAAAACTTGGAAGGGAAATACCGAGCAATGCAAACCCCATCGTGGTGGCATCAACCCATGTATTGGCCCGAATTGCAGCTATGATGCCAAGGCCTATGCCAATCAGTGTAGAAAAGAACATTGCTGTTATGGCAAGCAAAGCAGTGGCAGGGAATTTATCAACTATTGTATCAAGAACTTCTCGATTAGTTGAATAAGAAACTCCCAAATCTCCTTGCACCAGTCTGAATACATATTTGGTGTATTGTTCATACATAGGCTTATCAAGCCCTAGCTGAACTCTTAATGCCTTAATTGATTGCTCATCAGCTCTCTGGCCTAGCATTAATCGAGCGGGATCACCAGGTAGCACAAAATTGATGAGAAATGCAGTTGTCACTACTCCGAAGAGTACTGCTATTGCATATCCGACTTTTCGAATGATATATCCGATCATGGAGAAATCCATGCATTGTGAGCAAAGAAGAATTGTCTCCAATGGAGACAATGCAATTTACAAAGATTAGATTCCTGAAAAACCTTGTTCTTCCAAAGTTTCAGGTGAAATGCGAATCGGCTCGGGAAGTGGAAATCCTATGCAACGCTCAGCAATGGAAGAAAATGCATGCACTGAATCAGTTGTGAAAAGCCGAACCATTGGGAGTTCTTCCATATGTGTTTGCTCTTCAATCTGTAAAATACTGCATAATTCCTTAGCTGCAGTTTCTCCACAATCTAGTAATGAAATATCAGGTAATGTCTTGCCAATTAGTTCTTTCAATAAAGGATAATGGGTGCAGCCTAGAACTAAGATGTCAATTCCCAATGCAAGGAACTCATGTAAATACTCATGAGCTATCATCGCGGAAGAAGGGTGATTTCCAAAATCTTCCTCTGCAAGAGGAACAAAAAGTGGGCAAGCTTTGGAATATACATCAATATGCATTCCTTTTTCTCTAGCCACTTCAGCTATTTCATGTTCATATGCATGTGAGCCAATTGTCGCTCTTGTTCCTATGATACCAACTTTTTTTGTGATGCTTTGCTCGACGGCAGAAACTGCGGCGGGATGAATCATCCCAATAACAGGAACAGAACTAATTTCTCTGGCAAGATCTAAAGCTAATGCAGATGCAGTATTACAAGCAATAACAATTGCTTTTACATCAAAACTGAGAAGGAAATTCACGCATTGGCGAGTATAATGTCTAATTGTATCTGGAGACTTATTCCCATATGGAACGCGAGCTGTATCGCCCAAATACACGAATTCCTCACCAGGCATCGAATGTATGAGATGTTTCAGAACAGTGAGACCACCAACTCCTGAATCGAATACCCCAATTGGTTGAGATGTAGACTTTTGAGTAAATTCTGGCATCGGTAGAAACTCAATACTGTTGAGAAAGGGAGTCTAGTCTTTTCTCAAATCGCTTCATGGAATCATCTAGATCTGTTTGTAATTTCTTGAATTGATCCTGAAGAGCTTTGTCATTTTCTTTTGACTGCTGTTCAAGTTCAAGATGTAAATCATTCAGATTCTCTTCTATTGATGAGATCTCCTGCTTCAATACTTGCAACCTTTTTCTGAACCCTACAAGTATCTGTTTGGTCTGTTGCTCATATTGTCCCTTAAATGTGAGCGTATTTTTCTTAAATCTCTCGGTCAATTGTAGGATCTGCTCATTCATGATCTTGAGCACTTGTTTGGCCGCGGGAATATCCTTTTTATCTTTCTGTTCTTGTGCCTGAAGTGTAATACTAAACAACATCATGACAATAATCAGTAGAGTTTTCATCCCATCTCCTCTTCTTCAGATGCAAAGAGTGAAATTATCTGTTCGGGCTTTTCAGCAGCGGATATACTATCACGAAAGCTATCTTTATTCATGAGTCTTGATATCCGAGAGAGAAGTCGAAGATGAGTTCCCACTGTATTTTCTCTTCCAATCAGCATAAATATGATTGTCACTGGCTGTTGATCCAAAGCTTGGAAGTCAAGAGGGTCTTTCAATGTCATGAAAGCTCCTACGGTCTCAGTGATATGATTTGTCTTACCATGTGGAAGAGCGAATCCTTTACCAATGCCAGTTGACATGATTTTTTCACGATCAAAAACTGCTTTTCGGGCTTCTTCAACTTTGGTGATATGTCCACCGGATGCCAAAGCATCTATCATTGCATCCAATGCAGCTTCTTTTGTTGCACATGTCATATTCAGCAATATAGCCGAGGGCTGAAGGATATCGGTAATCTTCATATTGGAGCGCCAATGAATGATATATCGCAATGTTTGTCGATGAATCGAGCAAGTATTCAGAATTGAAGTGCAAATCTATGGAATTCGCATCAATGAACGATATGAATGGGATGTAAGATTGTAGAAAAAGAAGTGGTGATTTTGATTGCATATAGTCCTGAAGACATTTCATTGGGCAATAATAAAGAAAATGCCTGAATGCCTTGTTTCAAATCCAATTGAAGTGAATTACCAATCTTTCTGCCATCCATGCTTATGAATTCAAGAGTTCCGATCCCTTGAAAAGGGGAATGGAATGAACAATACACTAGGTCACTTGCTGGTTGAGGTAATACTTTTATTTGCTTTATTTGCTGATCTTCGCCAATAGTGCTGATGGGGTTCTTTGGTATGAGTGACAATAATCTCACACCATGAGATGGGATGCTATATTGTAGCTCATCGCCGAGTAATCCCAATTCTTGATGAGTCCATAGATCTTTGATGATATATTGAATGTCATTTGATAGGCCCAATGCCTTTCTTGTTATCGACATCGTTTGTTCACCAACATCATCTCTATTGAAAAATCCAATGGTTATACCACCATGTGACATTGGTTTTGTCCATATTTCCTGCCATATATTCTTATATACTCTCGATCCTTGAATCCCAAGAGGATCTTGATGCATGGAAAGTATTTCATGATTTTTCAGCAATTGAAGAGTGAAAGTATCAATTGAATCCATGTGCATACTTAAAATCAATGGGGAATTGAGCAAAGCCCAGAGAGAAACCTGGGTATATTGTTCATGAGGAGTAAGCTCTGTTTTCTTTGTGAAAGGATAGGGTTGCGAATAACCCATTCGCAGATGATCCATGTCATTCCATCCATTATATCCAGAATATGCTTCTAGGCCGGCTTGTCGAAATCCAACGATATTGGACATACTCCACCAATTATCTTGAATATCAGTAGTGGTTCTCCAAGCATGTCCTCCAACTGATCTACCCCATTTCCAAACATCATTATTGCCATATTGACAAAGCATGTAGAATATATCATGATTACATGATGATAATAATTGTCCAAGTTTAGCATATGGAGCTTTTGCAAGATCTTCAGGCAGAAAAGTATTGGTCTTAAACAGTGAATCATAAACTGTTTGATATCCACACCAATCATATTTGACAAGATCTGCTTTCAATGAACAGAAGTATTCGGCATCTTGAGATTCATGACCAAGTGATCCTGGCAATTGAACGCAAGTATGTGATCCCGGTGAGGAATAGATACCTACTTTAAAACCAAGTGTATGTAATGAATCTATCAACTTGGGAAGATTCGGGAATTTTTTGGAGGGTTTTAAACCATTGATGGAAGCTGAATGACTTGTATCCTGCCAGCCATCATCAATCAAGATATATTCATAACCATAATTTTGTAGTCCGCTATTTCGTAATGCATGTGCAGCTTTATACATGTCTTGTTCTGTTACATATTCCCAATGTGCATACCAAGATGACCAACCAATTGGTGCAGAGTAGGAGATGGTATCTCCAATGCGGAATGTGAAAGCTTGCTCAGTTTTGCCTAGTTGATTTTCAGCAATTATTGTTAGAGGATATGAGCCAGATTTTGTGATGCTTCCTCGAATGACTCTATATGTTGAATCAAAATAGAGTCCTTGTGGTAGTTGAGACATAGTCACATGTATGGGTTCAATTCCTGAAACAGGTATATAATGTCTGATTTCACTACCGGGACTTGCACCATAGATAGTTTTTCCATGAATTCTTGGAAGGATTGATTCATCCGGGGTGAGAGCGAATTCATTTTCAATGGGTCTGGTGAATGGCTTGGGAATATATCCATCTTTCATAATGAATATTGTTTTCACCCAATTCGCATGATCTGAAAATATATTATCATTTCCATCAAAGACCAATAATTCACAGGTTTGCTTTCCGGAAAGATCCAATGAAAATGCTTTGGCTTTCATTGTTCGATCCATGATATCAGAGCGCCATAGTACTTCGCCATCTGCAATTATCAAGAATTCGGCAGAGCCTCTTTCAGGGAAAATACCTTCGTCTATTCCGGCAAGTCCTTCAATTCTTAATGCCTTGCCATCAAGCAAAAGCGTGAATTTACTTCCTGCATGGGTTCCGATTCCGCGTTCAAATACTGTTCCGGCAATTCGCAATGGATTGCCCATAACGGAAGTATTGATTCCAGGTCTTCCATAATCTTGTTTGATTGAACTTAGGTCCAATGAAGATATCTCAATGGTATCAATTTGAGCAAACACTTGAATATGAATAAACAGAAAGAAAAAGAAACGGACAATATTCATGATTGAGTTTCGGCCCATGATGTGATCAATTGCTTATACTCATTTGCAATATTCATTGCATCTGAATCAGACGATGCTTCTACAGCAACGATGAATGCTGGTCTCTCCTTATCTGGAAATAATACAATGGTTGAATCTGAATTATTCACTGTAATTCCGTCAATCAATATCCTGTCCATGTTCTCGGTAAATTCCATGGCTTTTCTCATAACGATTCCTTTCTTTTCCCATGGACATGGAATCGTATGATGCATGCGTGATCGATAGGGTAATTCTTTGTGAAGACCTGAGAATGATAATCCAGTTTTTGCGAGCATGTCAAGACATTTAGCAAGCGAGAACATTCCATCGGATGCAAATAAATAATCCGTAAATATGAATCTTCCTCTTGTATCTCCCGAGAATAATACATTCCGATTTTTGGTGGCTTCCATCATTGCTGAATGACTATTTTTAATACGAATAACTTCGACATTATAATCTTTTGCAATAAGCTCAATGTCAGTGCTTGCTAGCATAGGAACGGCTATAGAATATGGTTCTCTATCCCGATGAGATTCCATGAATAATGTAGTCATGATTGTTAGCAATCTATTCGGCTGAAACCATTCTCCATCTGCATCAACCACAGCAATTTTCTCTGCAGAAGCATCGATTTTAAATCCGAATTCATAGCCTAAAGATCGAATGATATTACTGGTTTCCGCAGCTTCCGCATCTGTTCTATCATCGGAAAAACCCTCGGCGGTATCAACATAACTATTGACGGCAACAACATGTACTCCAAGAGATCCAAGCAAAACCGGAAATGTTGTTGAAGCGAGGCCATTTGAATAATCAATTAATACTCGAAATGCATGTTTTTTGATATTCTGTACATCAAGTGCGCTAGTGAATCGCATTGCATAGGTTTCATTGCTTCTTTCAGGGAAAATAATGCTACCGACTTCATTGTATGGTACTCTCTTAATATCCTCACCAAAGAAGAATCGTTCAATGGTTTTTGATGTGGAATGAGGAATATCTCGACCATCATCATTAAACAAAATAATATCAATAGTATCAGGTTTTCGAATTGATCTTCTCACATGAAAACCTGCATTGGCTGTTCCTGCTCTCAAATCTTGTCTAGCTTGAGGTATTGGAGTCACTTGTAAATCTCGAACCGTGACTCCTGCACTCATGAGGCCTGAAATCAATGAGCGATGTATCATGCGAGAAGCTGCATCTGCATCGCGGCTAGAAACCACCTTTGCATGCATCCCAAGCGCATTTCCGATAGATGCTCCAAGTTTTGCAGAGAATTCAGGATTGATGTCAATATTGGCAAGACCCGAAATCCGTGAATCAGTGATGAGTTCTCTTAGCCAGCGCTCTTCTTGGACAAGCGATCGATTCACAATTGCGCCTTCTTCAATATGCTTTTTAGGCCATAACTTGATATTGGAAGAAAGATGGGAACCATTTCCTATGTGACAATACTCTGCTATAAACACTTGTTCATTAATTGTCACTCCATTACCAATAGTGGTATCATTGCAAATCACATCATAACTTGCCATGATGCGATCTCCAAGTCGAACATTATTCCAAATGATGCAATTGCTCAATTGTGCCCCTGCACCTATGATAACATCATTGCCAATGATACACTGATGTATGGAGGAATGAGCACCAATGATTACTCTATCACCAATGATTGATCTTCCGCTCCATTTCACGGATTCAGAAATATTGCATTGTTCTCCTATGATACCATACTCTGATTTGCTTCCTGTAAAGTCAATCGCAACATTGTATTCTAGTATATCCTGACAAGCACTCTGATATTCATGTAGATTCCCAATATCTTTCCAATAACCTGTCGTGATATACCCATATAGATTCATGTCTGATCTGAGTAAATGTGGAAATACATCTTTGCCAAAATCATATTCTCTATCTGGAGGAATAAGAGCAAAGACTTCAGGTTCTAGAATATACATGCCCGAATTAATGGTATCTGTGAATACCTCGCCCCAAGATGGTTTTTCTAAAAATCTCGTAATTCTTCCATTTGTGTCTGCCATCACGATGCCATAATGCAAAGGATCACTCACTCTTGTCAAAAGAATTGTAGCTAGGGATTTTTTTTCATTATGAAATGCTATTGCAGATGAAATATCAATATCTGTCAGTACATCACCGCTCATCACCAAAATAGGTTCATTGAAATCCTTAGCAGCATTACGCACGCTTCCTGCTGTTCCATAATCAGCGTCTGCTTGCACATAGTGCATAGTGATACCAAATGCAGAACCATCCCCAAAATGCTCCTTAATTGATTCAGGTTGATAATACAGCAGGGCCGTAATATCTGTAATCCCATGTTTTTTCAGGAGATGTACTATATGTTCCATCATGGGTATATTGGCAAGAGGCACCATGGGCTTTGGAATGCTCATGGTGAGTGGTCTTAATCTTGTGCCGAAACCACCGGCCATAATGACGGCTTTTTTCATTGTATTGTATTGAATTTGATATTCGATTCTGATAGAGTGGACAAATTAGAGATTATTTCTCGTGTTGACAATCATTTCAGCCCAGCTTAGGCAACTTTCAAGTATGACTTTTGTATTTTGCATGCCATGATATTTCGATAATCCACTATTATTCTTTGATTTGCCATGTTTTCCAAAATTTTGATAGCCAATCGCGGTGAAATTGCTCTTCGCATTATAGATACTTGTAAAAGAATGAACATTGCCACTGTCGCGGTATATTCTCTTCCAGATGCGAATGCATTGCATGTACAAAAGGCAGATGAAGCCGTGAATATTGGCGGTGTTACACCAAGAGAAAGCTATCTTGTAATTGAGAAAATTATTGATGCGGCTCTCAAAACGGGCGCTCAAGCAATTCATCCTGGATATGGATTTTTGTCAGAAAATGCGCAGTTCGCCAAAGCCGTTGCAGATGCCGGTATGGTATTTATCGGTCCTTCTCCCGAAGCAATTCATGCGCTTGGTGATAAAACAGAAGCAAGAGCTCTAGCAATTAAAGCACAAGTTCCAATTTCACCCGGTTCTGATGGTGCAATTTCTGATCCTAAAGAGATTGCACTCATAGCAGAAAAAATAGGATATCCTGTTCTATTAAAAGCTGCTGCAGGAGGCGGAGGAAAAGGAATGAGACTGATTGAAGAACCAAGTGGATTACTAGCGGGATTACAAGCAGCTCAAGGTGAGGCACTTGCTTCATTTGGTGACGATAGAGTATTCATAGAGAAATTCATCGTCTCTCCTAGACATATAGAAATACAGATTTTAGCGGATCAATTTGGAACAATTCTGTATTTCCCTGAGAGAGAATGTTCCGTACAAAGAAGACATCAGAAAGTTGTAGAAGAATCTCCTTCAACAGCTGTAACTCCTGAGATTCGATTCAAAATGGGAGAAGCAGCAGCAAGACTTGTGGCAACTTCAGGTTATACCAATGCCGGTACTTTGGAGTTCTTACTTGATGCTTTTGGCAATTTTTATTTCATGGAAGTAAATACCCGTCTGCAAGTTGAGCATCCAATCACTGAAATGGTAACAGGAATAGATCTCGTTGAGCAGCAATTGCGCATTGCTTATGGTGAAAAACTAGCTATCAAGCAAGAAGAGCTTGAACCCAAAGGACATGCAATTGAATGTCGCATTTGCGCCGAAGATGTATATAATGATTTCTTGCCTGAAACTGGCATTGCGCATTATGTTGAATTACCGGAAGGTGAGGGAATTCGTAATGATACAGCATTATTCGCCGGCTTTGAGGTATCTGTAAACTATGATTCGATGGTTGCAAAATTGATTTGTCATGGAAAAAATAGACAAGAAGCAATTGAAAGAACATTGGAAGCATTGAAGTCATATCATTTGGCAGGGCTTCGTACAACTATTCCATTCTGTCAATTTACTTTGAATTCCGAGCCATTTAGAACAGGGGATTATTCTACTGCATTTGTAGCAAAGTTTTGGTCAGGTGAAATTCCAAAAAATATTCATTCTGTGATTCTGAGTGCAGCTGTATATGCACATCACGATTATGAAGAAAGAAGAATGCCTATCTATTGATTCTTTACCATTTGTTCTTCAATTGATTTGAATATTGTCTTTTTTACAAGCCTTTCAAATGCACTAATGATTTCATTGGAGTGAATATTATTAACAGATGGTGTATATGTGATAATATACTCATGTGGCGAAGCATAGGGAGTCCATACTGCCGTATTGGACCGATCATCTACAAAGAAAGCAAGGCAGGGTATTTTCCATGAAGATATAAGGTGAAGAACTGAAGTGTCAGGGGAAATCAGCATTGAAGATGCAGAAAGCAAACCAGCAAAAGCATGATATGACTGTACAAATGGAGCAAGAAAAATCCCTGTTTCTTTTGTGATTATTCGCAATGCAATTTCATGTTTTTTCTCACCGCAAATCATTACCTGAATACCAGATTCATCAGCGAAATGTTTGATTGTATTTATCCATTCTATTGCAGATTCAGGCCTCAGAATTCTAGCTTCCAAGGCTCCAGCTATATTAATTGTGATAACTGGTTTGGATATATCTAAGCCCGCCTTTTGCAATAATTGTTTAGATTCATCAGAAAGAGATTTACTCAATACATATGGAATATCTAATGCTAATTCGTCAGGGTTAATACCAAAAGCAAGTAGTAATTGTGCTGTTCTTTCAACTATGTGGGTATTCTTTCTATCTCTTGGGATTACGCAATGCGTATATACATGAGCATTTGATTTATGGATCCCTACTTTTAGCTTAGCCTTGCTCATGGCAATCAAATACCCACTTGTTGTTGATGGATTATCGAGAGGATCTATTGCTATATCATATTTTTTTTTGGGGAGTGAAAAGTAAAGAGAAAGTATACCTCTGATGGTTTTGTCATAGAGCAAACATTCATCAGCATAGATGAGTAATTGGTCTCGTAATGGAAGATTGACTTTCCCAGCTAGGATATCAATATGTGCTTCAGGATATGCTTCACGAATTGCTTTGATTGTTGGCAGAGTAATAAGCATATCACCCAATTTATCAGGACGGATGATGAGAATTCTAGGATTGCTTGGCAATATTGGTGCATCTTCTATTGATGAAATCATCACTCCCTTAAATAACCGATTGCTTCCAATCAATATTCTTCTGATGGCTTGTTCAAGGGGCTTAAGAAAGGGAATCGCCATGATTATCTGCCACCTGAAACAGAAATACGAATATCCAAACCAAATTGATATCTGCTAAAACCAGGTGCTGCTGCTCCTTCATTGATGGTGGTTTCATAACGCATGAATAGTCTCGCGGTCACTCTTTGAGAAATACCATATCTAGCTGATGGTTCAAGAATAATTTGCGTATTGCCATCCAATCTTTGACCTTCCTGATCGGCTAGTTTCAATAGATTATATGTGCTTCTGAGAGATCTTTTAAATGTTGCAAGGAATGCAAATTCAAGTTCATTATCAAATGTCAAACCAAAGAATGAAGTCTTGAATCCTCTACGATTATAATTTGCCTGCATAGTTAAATCAGTAATTGATTCACCTTGTATAATGGAAGAAGTTGGTTGCAAAGAATAATTCGATTTGGTTGTAAATCGAAGTGATCCAGTGAGCAGACCTTTCAATTTGGATTCGTCAAATGTCAATTGCATACCAATCAAGGGTTCAAAGCCTGATTGAATCTGTTGTGATCCAGGGATAATTCCATTATCGGTTTTAGTTGTACTTTCTTGATATGTTGATTTATATGCATGCTCAAGTGTAACGCGTTTTGCCAAGCCGGCAAAAATTGGCAGCTTTTCTACTCCATCCCATCGTAATGTCCAATTCATTGCCGGTAATATCTTTTGCAATGCATCGGGAAGGAAAGCGAAGATGCGAGTTTCTAGTCCTCTTTCGAATGATTCAGAAACAGCATCCCGTAATGCTTGATTTTGTCTTAATGTATCTGTGGGGAATTGTGCAATGATACCTGGTTTACGTTCATTGTACAAGTCTATGACACGCTCGATAGAATTATTGAGTGGGGCAAAGAGTAAGAATTTAGGTAGCGAAAGATATGTACGATTATAATTAGAGGTCATCACAATATTTGTGAATCTTGAATTACCTTCATTATCTGTAGAATCCAATTGATTTTTATTAAACCCAAAACCTGATTTCCAATTGATGTCCAAAGTGGCACCCGGCCATAGCGGACGATTCGTGCGGAATTCCAATTCTGATTTTTGGAAGAAATTGTCAGGTAAAATTGAATTCTTTGGTCTCTTGCCATCAAATGTTTCCACTCTGAAAAATGGGAAGGAACCAGTTGGAATTAACTTGAAACCTCCATGTGGTTGAGGTACTAAACCGAGTTGATATGCTGTACTCGGACCAAAATCCTGTGTTTCATTGAGACCCACTGCACTACGCCAGAAATTTGACATCCCAGTTTCGCCCAATACACCTTGATTAATTGCAGAATTTTCTTGTTTAAAATTGAATGTGAGTGTTTCATAATCAAAGAAGATCGTTTTGAATATTCTTCCGACTGTTCCTAAAAATCCGGTCGTGGAGTCTGAACCTTTTTGTGCAGTAATACCCCACCATTTATCGGTCATGCTTTTTAAGCGCAGATTTGAAGTCAGACGAATGGTATTCTGGAATGATGCCTGCTTTACAGCATCACGAACATTTGTATCTTGTTGGAGAGGATTACGCCATGTATATGTTGTTGAGAATGAACCTGTATTATCAAAGAAATTGTGCAAGCCTCCTATATCTGGGAAGCGAGGTTTGAAATTTATTGTGACTACTTGATTATGATTCGTATTGGTACCAAAGTTCAATAATCCATTGCCTTGACCAATAACTCTTCTGAATAAATCACTGCCTTCTCTTTGTCTACCATTTTCATCTAGTTCAAGAGGAACAAGCGTTGCACCAGTTGTAAAAGAATAATCAAGTATTGGGCTTAACAAGCCATTCTCAGAAAATCTCCATGAGAATTGAGCTTGTCTTATTGCTGCAAAATCTCTAATGACAGGACTTGGGAATGTTAGGAATCTAGATTTTTCCGTTGCTCTAGATCTTTGGAATTGAACTGATGTCGAAAAACTTGAAGGTAGGAAGAATATCTTCCAATCTTTATATGCACCGAGAATTGGAATATCTCCTATCCAAGAAATTGGTTTTACAGATATAGATGTAGGGAATTGCACAGTATAATCAGCTTTCATTCTCCAATTCCATCTGAAGCGTTCTTCCGCTACAGGTGAGCGCTCGAATGTTTGAGAATAATCATAACTGAGATTAATCTTATTGATAGTTTCTTTGATGAGCCAATGATTGATTGGTATTCCGAATTTGAAACCTGTGATAGCCCATGAATCTTGCACGCGAATGGTTTGTGAACGACGACGCACTGAATCACTCACTCGATTGGCTTCACTAATATTGCCTTTAGTTCTGGTCAATTCAGCATTGTATGCAGCTTGTGCAGCTTGCTCGATCCCTACATCATTTTGAGCGGCAAAGATTGGAGTTTCTCCTACTTCACCATGTGAATAGGAAATTGGAATGCGCATCTCTTTGAGTTCTTTTGGCAAGAGTTTTTCGAGTGTACCTTGCATTTGAACATTCCAATTCAAGGTTTGATTGCGATTACCAAATCGCTCTTCGAGTCTATGGAAATTAGGATTTGTTTGATTATAAGTCGCATTGATGGTTCCTAAATCGGCCAATTTGAGTTCGGCTGAACCTATACCTGCCCAATCAACGGAACTTTCAGGTTCTATGAGACGAAGTTCATTCAACCACATAGTTGTTGAAAGATCTTCTGGGAAAGAACCAGAAGTTGGATTTGCAATACCAAATCCTATAAACTGAATTCGTGTGAGAATAGGATTCCCTTTAATCACATATTGTGTTTCGATTGGAATCGAAAATCCAGGATCGAATTGTGCTGAAGTATCTATGAAACGAGTTGTTAAATCTTCGGGTATCTGCAAAGTTGCAGCTTGCTGTGAGCGTTTTTCTTTTAGCGCAGTGAGTTTAGCGACTTCGATTTCAATATCGCGCCATCCTTGAATAATCGGACGACGGACTTCATAATAATTTGCTGAATCAAGACCGAATCGAATATATGCCTGTGCTTTGGATGCTGCACCAAATGGTATGAGTGCAGGCATGGAACCATCACCATGCAAGAAAAATTTCATTTTCTTATAATAAAATACATCCAGATTTCGCATGAGTCGAACAGCCATGCGATCTTGACCAGATGGTAAATTCTTCACACTTATTGAAAGAGATTGCTCATTCAATCGAACATCTTGGAGAGGATCTGGATTATTGATTTGTCTTGGTCTTTGAACGCCAGGGGGCAATGTGTATAAATCAGGTAGGCGGCTATTCTCCTCCACATTCACAAATTGTACACTCAGAATACTATCTTCTGGTGTAACATTCGGTTGCAATCCACTATTACGAATCCATTGTCCACCAGTGAATTTCCATTCGGCAATGTTCACAGTGATTGGTTGACCCTTAAACCAAACACGTATATACTGCAGATTTGCAAATGTTGGATTACCAACTACACGCGTTGGTCTGCGAAGAGGAATACGATAGAAAAACCATTGTTTCTCAGGGGGATTGCTGGCATTACCTGTTCCAATGATTTGTGGATTTCTTCTTGGGTCACGGTCCAAATTAATTTTATAACTATAATAACTATTGTCCAGCATTATTGTCTGGCCATTATTATTATTTAGAATTTCACGATCAGGGAATTGCCCAGATTCAGATAATTGAGCATTGTTTTCATAGTTATTATAAAACTTGAATTGTTCTGGAGTTTGACGATCTCTACTTGCTGTAAAATCAAAGAAATAGTTATCCCGAGCCGGATCTTTCTCTTGATTCAATGGAAATGGATACGATTCATTTGTATTGGCAGAACTTTTTTCTTGTTCATCACTCAAACCATCAATACCAACATCTTCACCAGTATCAATAATATTATTCGGAATTGGACTAGCCTGCGTAATTCCATCTTCGGTATTCAATGTATTATTTGGAATGATATCTTCACTGATTTGCCCGATATCTACCCACATTTCGGTTTCGGTTTCTTTTATATCAGGTCCAAATTGTACAACCATTTCAAGGAAGTCGATATTCTCTGTATCAAAGTTTGTATTGAATGTTGAGAATAATCTCTGAATACCACCCCACACTTTTGGTTGAATATTCTCGAGATATTGATCGTGGAATAGGGAATCATAGGTTGGATTTAACTTGTCAATAAATTGTGGATTACGATTATAAATACCACGCTCTTTACCCTCAAATCGAATTTTGAGATCATTGATGGTTGTGAGTCGGCCACGCGTATCTCTATTTGGATACACTTCTAAAAGTGGTGTTGCACCGATGAAGTTTTGATACCAAAATGTCTTGGCTCTGTAAAAATTACCCGCTTTAGAAATTGGATCATCCCATAAAGTTGGATCTTCCGGGACTGCGCAATGTGACCACTGCTGCGGAGTGAGTCCAAGTGAAATACTGCGTTGCGCACCTTCGAAATCATCCACATATGCAACTGCAGCTCCATTATCTGATGGTATATCTGAAGTTCTTTTATTTGGTGTTGGTAGCATTGCCGCAATTTCACCACGAAGCGTTAGTGATGATGGTGCCTTTGTATCATAAAAAGGCATGGCATCAAGTGCTTTAGTGAGAAAATCCAAATTGAGATTCAAATTTCCATCGAATCCTATCATGGTATTTGATACTGGTTCTTCATTCACACGAACTCGATCAAAAAGCATCGCTTGATCAAACATCATGAATGTCATACCAACATTCGCAGAACCATTTCTTCTTTTGAATGCCTGCATATCAGCACGCAATCCTACAAGAGTTCTAGTTGCAAGATTGAATAAATCATTTTGTTCATATTCTATGCTGAGATTAGCATTGGGAAGTGATGCGCGTGGATTGGTGAGCGTCACTTGTCCTGTGAAATATTCAACATAGTAATCAACATTCTCTTTGAGTGGCGCTCCATCAAGATTTACGCGAACGCTTCCGGGCGAAAGATTGAATGCACCGAGAGAAATCTTACCTCCACCTGTATTCATCATCCCTGTTGCTTCGCCGGTAATAATAAAACGATCTCGATCGGTTGCACGCTTCGCAATTTCAACGATTTCCTTATACACCTGAGTATAGCGATATCGATTTGCTGCTTGAGGCGATCCCACTTTTGCAAAATATTTCACGAGACCAGAATCGAATGGCTCGCGTTCGGGGAAAATGATTTCACCACGAATTGGATTGAAAAATGGAGAACCTTGCTGTTGATATTGAGCAGGTAATTGTGATGCAGGAGTTGTTGATCCACCAACACCACCCATACCGGGATTACCAGTTTGCTGCATTTGATTTTGCTGATTCTGCTGTTGTGGACTTCCAAGATCGAATAAGCCATCTGGTCTAGCGGTTCCATCGGAATTATTTACGCGGTCAACACCAAGAATCGTTACAACTTTATCGCTTGAACCTTCCAGAACATCAGAAGAATCATTATTTGCCCGTAAATACCAAACATTGAGCTTTAAATCAGCAAGACTAACATTGCTTTGTCCAATATTGAAAATATTCCGCATTTGTCTTTTCCAAATCACCGGAAAACCAGGTTGCATATTTGGTCGATAGACAAGTTTGAGAATCAATGTATCTGTTGGTTGAACAGTATTTGAAATCGTCCCAAAATCTAAATCATCACCCGGCTCACTTGTTTCGCCTTCAATGCGATATGCCACGGCATAAGTACGATCGCTCTTAAGTGAAGTGATTGTTAGTCTGCCCAGATTCTCATCAAATTGATATGCTCTTTGGTCTAGCTTAAGAAATTTGCCTCTTTCTGTGAATCCAGCAACAGGTGGAATTGCGATATATGATTTCGGATAAAATTGAGCTGTGGCACCTACTCGATTGATCGGAGAGAGAGTATCGATTGCAATGCCCTCAGCTGCTTGCGCTGCTAATTGTACATCTACTGTTGATTCATAGACCTCAAGTAATTTTACTCGATTTCTTCTTGATTCAGGCGTATTCTGCAAAAGTGGGATTTGGGCTTTGTAATAATTGTCCCATATACTGAAATAGGCTGTATCCAAGAAGAAGTTCTTTTTATCATAATCATAAGCATTCATTCGGAAGGGTTGACGCATTGTTCCGCCACCAGAGACATTGACTCTGCGAGATTCACCTCTTCTTTGTGAAGCAATTGTCTTTAAATAAAGCGGACCGAATTGAAAATCTGTACGAATACCAAATAATGCCTGACTTCCCCCAATGAGTGTTGAAGGAATAGGGAATTGCACATTACCCACTTCTACTCTTTTGAAGATATCATCTTCATTCCCTGAAAATCCAATATTAAATCGATTATTTAAATCAAATTGTTGTCGAGTATTCCAATCAACACCAAGGCGTAATTTGTCCCCAATACGACCAGTAACATTGAGATTGATATCTTGTGTGAAAAATGGACCAGACTGCGTCTGTCCGAATGGTGAAGCTGTACCCATCTTTTGTGAATCCCACTGCCAGCCTGCTCGAACATTGACATCGCCAGCTACATTAATGCTGATTTCTGGTTTACCAAAGATATTCAACAATGGATTTGGTGGAATGGGAATCGATAATCCTGTTGCTTGACTAAGTACACTTGCAATATCTGAGGAAGACATTGCTTTTTTGAGATCATATTGTCGAACGAGTGAATCCCACAATCTGCCTCGCTCTTTGTCTCTGCGTAATGCGAGATAATCATCCATTGATATGATATTCCCACTCGTTGTTGGGATATCATTAAAACTTTCTGTTTTTCTTACTTCTGAAAGAGTTGAATCGAATTGTAATGCAATGGAATAACCGGGAGGAAGGGGATTCTTTCGATATTGATCTTTTCCATATTCACCACGATATTGTCTCTTTGGAGAGAAAATACCAGAAAGTGGTAATGTGGAATTGGAGTCTTGTGAAATCCGTTCATCTGTTTCATTTTCAATAGGCTGACCCATCATCATCGAAGCACGAACATAAGCGAGTAGTAAATCACTTTGTTCGAACTCGATTGCATGCACCTCTGTGGCTATGCCTACAAAGAGCAAGCAAATAGTTATCGGGATGAAACGAAATGAATAAATATGGAATTGCATGTTAACTCAAACAAGAACGCAACATCAGTACATGGCGAATGAATTTCCGGATCTATGCTGCTATCAGCCGGTGAATCCGTTCGAATAATTAATTAGTACAAATGAATCAGAAGCGTACTCGTTCGGTGAAACAAAGGTCAATTATGGCGCAAATTTACTGTTTTACATGCACTTAGGCAACAATTGAAGCCACTATTATTCATAGATTCAATTACCTTGCCAAATATCTCTGTGGGCAGAGCATTATTGTGTTATGATAATGGGTATTGTCTTGCGAAATGTCCCAGCTTTCAGTTCGCAATAATACATTCCTCGGGTCAAATGCGAGAGTGGATGCCGTATTTTGGTCATTATAGTTGGTGCAATGCCTGAATATATTGTCTCAACCTTTTCTCCCGTTACTGCATATAGAGAAATATCTGTCTCCATGGACTGAGGAATGAAGTGTTGAATTTCCACCACACTTTCTCCTGACATTGGCATCATTGCCGTAAATGAAATCGCATTTTTCCGAATATCTGCGAAAAATGACTCCAAAGTTTCCTTGTCAGCACAAAATGAATTTTCTTTGGCTTTGATGATGATTTTAGAGGGATATGCTACATCGAAGAAATCATCACAAAAGACCTTGTTATTGAATGCAGCACCTAATTTGTATTTACTTATGATTACTTCAGTTACAGTAGATTCATTAAGAAAATAGGTGAAATATAAAGTTCCAAGGGTCTTAAAACTTGGATTGAAGTTGAATAATTGTACATCTTTTAATCCAAACGAAATCAATTGCTCACTTTTATTTGAACCATTTATCTTAACAAGAGTATCAATTAACTTTGGATCAGCTTTTTCTGCTGCTGAAGCCTTTAATGCTAATCCTTCAAAACGGAGTGCCTTTCTTGATTCAAAAGGGATGATAAAATCGGCCAAAAAATATTGTGCTCTTATCAATTGATCAGATTGAACTTGTATGGGAATTGAGATGATTTCACCAGGAGTAGCTTCTATGGTATCAATCTTTATGAATGCAGATGTTGATACGGAAGTGAAAGAAATATCACTTGAGAAATTACCGGTATTGGTAAATACTAATAATGTATTTGTAAAAGTGCCTACTTGACTTCCTGGTAAAAGCTTTACTTTGATTGTGTCAATTTTGCCTGGTGGTATTGTTGTCTTTCGATTTTCTGTATTAAACACAACATTAGTATTTGTGAATAAAACAGAATCTATCTTTAAATCAGCACTCCCAGTATTTTTCATGATGAAAGTTCTGGTGCATCCAGGGTTACATTCAATAGAAGCATTTTGTGAAACATACATTATCCCACATGTGTCAGGTAAAGCCGTTAACTCGGCTTTTGCAGCTATTGCAACGCCATTGATTGTAACTTGTATGATTTCTATAGATGGGGCCAATTGCTGATTCGGAAATCTCTTTCTTAAATCTGTATAAAAAGAAAGTGTAGTACTCCAATTTCCTGGTTGTTTCTGAGGCTTAAATGTTACGAAAAAGGAAGTTGGCCTATCGGGCAATAGATTTCCTTTGAATTTGGAAAAATCACAATGGAATCCATTTGTATCACCAGAAACAACAATGCTATCAATATTCAACTGAATATTTCCATCATTTCTGAATGCGATTTCATATTCATCCGAAGATGTTTCAGTTGCAATCGTATCAATTAATTCGATTCTATTTGGATTAGGAATTCTGACCTGTTTTACGGGATTTAAACTAGCGGTGGAAACAGAATCTATGTCGAACTTCTGGAAAGCAACAAAAGTCGAAATGTCAATTTGAGAAATATCACTTGGAAATACTGAGCCCGGGGTAGAAGTTATTGTCAATACATTATTCAAGAGTGAATCAGCAAGCGTTTTAACAGTATATTCAATTGGTATAATGCGTTTTCCATTCGGTGGCAAACTAAATGAACCTAAATCTAATGGACTAATAGATGAATTGCCTTTGATATTTTGCTTTATGTCTAGATTCAGTGTTTTAGAATCTGTTCCATTATACACAATGAGGGTATCTCTTTTTGTAGATCCGAGATACATAGTATCTAAATCAATTACTGAATCACTTGGTTTCATGAATCTTTTGCTTCTATCCCCAAGAAGATGAATTGTGTCTGAGGCAATAATTTTTGTGGAATCTCCAATCTTACAAAGATTGATGAATATTCTCCCTCTTTTCAGTGATAGATCTGCTTCGAAGCCCACACCTTTATCAGCAGTATCCACTTTGAAATTGACTTTGATTGGGAAGATACTTTGGGGAAGTATTGTAAATGGACGATTTCTTTGTTGAATCGTATCAAGTTCAAATTCAGCGAATGTATTATCAAATGGAAATGCATTGACACGATTTAAAAAGAAAGGGTCAAAGGGAATAAATAATGTGTCATTTGAATTGTTAACAACCAAAAAAGAATCCACTTTAGGATTATTTTCTGTTCTCGCGCCGAAATCTAAGGTATCTGCTTCTTGATTGATTCCATCCTTGGATATGATGATGGACTGCCCCATGATTTCCACTGAAGAACCCACTGAAATACAGATCATGGCAAGAAATATAGTCATGAGTATTCTCATGGTAAACCCTTTACTTTTTGTTCTGTGAACTTCCCACAATAGCAAGCACTTTCAATTCTACAGCAATTGGTGTTGGAAGTGCATTGATTTCGATTGTCGTTCTGCATGCCTGAACATGCGTAAAATGCTCTTTATACAAAGCATTAAATGTCGGAAAATCACTCTTCATATTTGTTAAGAATACCGTGACATCCACAATGTCTTCCCAGCAAGATCCTGCATCTTCAAGTACATAGCGAATATTCCTGAATACAGATAATGTTTGCTCTGTTATATCATAGGAAATTATAGCCCCATTTTCGTCCAATTGTACTCCAGGAATGGATTTGGATCCACGCTCTCTTGGCCCAACACCTGAAATGAATAGCATATCACCTATGCGTCTTGCATGTGGATAAGCTCCAACAGGTTCGGGGGCTCTTTCTGAGTTGATGATTTGATTTATGGTAGATTCCATAGATGCGATAATTCAATGGGTTAGAGACAAGTTATACTGAGGAGAACTTTGCCTTGATTAGTTCGTTGTAAATTACGAATTTCGAGTTATTAAACATATCTAATCAGAGATCTCTCGCAATCTCATTTCATATTTCGGAGCTTTCCCAAATGAAAAGAATCGGACTCCTCACAAGCGGCACGGATGCACCAGGCATGAATGCCCTCATCAGATCTGTTGTAAGAACAGCTGAATCCAAGAAAATTGAAGTAATTGGTATTTCACATGGTTATAAAGGAATACTTGAAGAGCAATTCCGTACGCTTGGAAGAGCTGATACTGCTAATATCGTTGGATTGGGTGGAACCATTCTCAAAACAAGTAAATATCTTCCCATCGAAGAAGAGCATATACGCAAGCAAGCCGTAGAAAATATGAGAAAGGCTGGTATTGATGGATTGATCGCTGCGGGTGGTCCTTGGTCATTGAAATATCTTCATTTAATGAATAAAGAGCACAATTTCCCTGTAGTTGGAGTTGGTGCAATTATAGATAATGATGTTTACGGCACTGATTACACAATCGGCTATGATTCTGCATTGAATACTGCTGCAGATGCAATTGACAAAATCCGTGATACCGCAGATTCTATGGGAAATGTCTTTATCATTGAAGTGATGGGAAGTCAAGCTGGATATATTGCAATTAATGTCGGTATAGGCTGTGGTGCAGAATATATTGCCATACCAGAGACAATCACCAATATTCCAGATCTTCACAGAAGAATTTCCACGAGAAATGATAATAAACGATATATCATTGTCATTGGCGAAGGAGATGAAGTGGGTGGTGGATTCGATCTTGCGAAAATTTTGAAAGATTCCTATAATATTGACAGTATTGTTTCAGTACTTGGAGCAATGCAAAAGGGTGGAAAACCATCTGTTGCAGATCGCATTCTTGCAAGTCGTTTGGGGCAAGCAGCAGTTGAAGCCATGAAAGATGGCAATACAAATTCGATGGTTGGTATCATTAATGGTGCTATCCATCATACACCGCTTCCGTTGACATTTGAAAGAAAGAAAATCCTGCCGGATTATTTGGTTTCTTTATCTGATATTCTTGCTTGATTGGAGTTTGAGATGACAATAGATTTCTCTGGAATTGTTCAAATGTTTCAAATCGAGGGTTTCACAGCTCTCGGAAAAATTGCTCACCCAATGACTGGGAAGACTGAGAAGAATCTCGAACAAGCTTCATTTGTAATAGATTTGCTGGCTGTTTTGCTAGAAAAGACAAAAGGGAATTTAACTGATTCTGAAGCTCGTTTGCTTGATAATGCACTCCGTGATTTGCGCTTGAATTATGTTTCTGATAATTCAATTCCTGCATCTTCAGCACCGGATTCATCTGGCGATTTGTCATGAAATCCATTGGATTATATGTCAATCCTGATAGATCTGGCGCTGTGCAATCTGCAATTAATGCTGCAGAGATCCTCCTTGATTTAGGTGCAGAATGTTGTGTAGAACCTTCTATCTTTCCCCTTTTTCCTGTTCAATTACAAGAAAAAGTGCAGCAGTTTCAAGCAATTGATTTCGAGCGTTTTGCAGATCTTGTGATAGCATTCGGCGGTGATGGAACAATGCTTACAGCCGCGCGATTATTCTCAGGTTCAGATTTGCCAATCATGGGTGTGAATGTAGGCAGACTCGGATTTTTGGCTGAGTTCAATGTAGATGAATTACCGGGAGCATTACAAGATGTTCTTTCAGGGAATTATCGTATCGTTGATAGAACACTTCTCGAAGCTCATGTCCAGGGCAAAACAATTCACGCATTCAATGAAATCGTATTCGAAAAAAAAGATTCATCTAGGCTCATTACTACGCATATAGCTCATCAACAATACCTTATTGCATCTTATCGTGCAGATGGTGTGATCATTGCTACACCAACAGGTTCCACTGCATATTCATTGTCTTGCGGCGGACCTCTCATCACTCCTTCTTCTTCGGTATTATGTATAACTCCGATTTCTCCCCATTCCCTAACAATGAGGCCCCTCATTATTCCCGATACCTTAGAACTCACAGTAAAAGTTGATTCTGCGGCATCTGAAGCGCGTCTTGTGGCAGATGGACAAATAGAAATACCAATTGGAAAGAATGATCAAGTCTTGATTCGAAGAGCATCTACACAAGTGAAGATTGTTAAACATGCCCAAAGCACATTTTTTGACCTTCTCAGAAATAAGCTTTTGTGGTCTGTTGATCCATCTGCCTTTGATCAATCCTCGGAAGAACATCATTGAAAAAAGCACTATTGTTTGATCTTGATGGTACTTTATCTGACTCTGCTTCAGGGATAATCAATTCAGTTAATTATGCTCTTGATGCATTGGGGGCCGATGCATTGCCAATGGAAATACTTCGGAAATTTCTTGGTCCACCTCTGTGGGAATCATTTCCAGAATACTGTCATTTTGATATCAATACCACTAAAGAAGCAGTCCGACTCTATCGAGAATACTATTCTGTTCATGGAATTTATGATCAGAAACTCTATGATGGAATCCCTGAATTGATGAAAGCTTTATCCGAAAAGAATGTACATCTCTTTGTTGCAACAGCTAAACCTGATTTATATGCAGGGAAGATTTTAGAATTCATGAAATTGGATCATCATTTTATTGATATTTGTGGTGCAACTGCAGATTCATCAAGGGCAGATAAAACTTCAATCATTGGTTATGTATTGAAAAAGCATCATATTAATCCATTGGAATCATGGATGATTGGAGATAAGGAGCATGATATCAAAGGCGCGCATGCTCATTCCATGGATTCCATTGCTTGTGCTTATGGATATGGTACTGATGAAGAATTACTAGAAGCAGAACCAAAACATATTTGTGCAACAGTTCAAGAATTGCACGATCTTCTTTTACACCCTGATTTTTGCTGATGTGGGAACATGCTCATTTGTTTTCGGGTTTGTGAAAGTGAAAATTTTCTAAATTGTCGGAAACAAGCACATGTACAGCGACCTTATGGAATCAACAATCTTACACCAACAGCAGTTTAATGATAAGCTTGCATCATTTCGCAAGCACATAGATGTACATATAGAGAATTCATATAGGGGAGCTAATCCAGCCACACTATATGACCCTATCGATTATATTTTTTCTGCCGGCGGTAAGCGATTGAGACCAATCCTCACAATGCTTGCATGTGAGAGTATTGGTGGCATTCCTGAACAAGCTGCGGGTTGTGGTGCCGCACTAGAGATTCTGCATAATTTTACATTGGTTCATGATGATATCATGGACAGATCTCCGCTAAGAAGGGGAAGAGAAACCGTACATGTGAAATGGGATGAAGCATCTGCGATATTGAGTGGCGATGTCATGATGGGAATTGCTTATCGATTACTCATTAGTGCAATCAAAGACTCACCTCGTGGAATGGAAATCATGTCGAGGTTTACCCAAGGTCTCATAGATGTCTGCGAGGGTCAAGCACATGATCTGGAATTTCAACAGAAGTCCATTGTGAGTATGGAAGAATACCTATCAATGATTGAAATGAAAACCGCAAGACTGATTGAACTCTCAGCGGTTATTGGCGGACTTTTTGCGGATGCGAATCAATTACAAGTGACTGCGCTGAATACATATTCCTATCATTTAGGTATTGCATTTCAAATACAGGACGATGTTTTGGATTTGTTGTCGGAAAATAAAGAATTCGGAAAATTGAAGGGTCAGGATCTGATAGAAGGGAAGAAAAGCTATTTCATTGTGAGAGCAAATGAAGTGGTCAAAGAAGGGCCAGATGCTGAATTCATCAATACGTATATCAAAAACAAAGGCATCTCAAAAGAAGAGATACCTTTGGCTATTGACATCTTCAAAAGACATGGCATCATAGATGATGCCGTTCATGCAGTGCAATCTCATATAGGAGCCGCACAATCCGTATTATCTATGTTACCGCAAAATGATGGTACGAGAGGTCTTGAAGTTATTGCAAAAAAAATGGAAGTTAGAACAACTTAATCTATCATGAGTGAAGCAAATAATGCTTCAATCTCTTCAAGTGATTTAGCTCCAAGATCGCCAACTCCATGCTCGCGTACAGAAACTTGTTGTAACTCCTGTTCTCTCTTCCCAAGCACAAGTGCATATGGAATTTTTTTCTGCTCGCTCTCAGCAACTTTTCGTGAAATTTTCTCATTCCTGAGATCAGTCTTAACACGATATCCTTTTGATTCAAACAATGCAGTCAATTCTTGTGCATATCCATGCTGCTCTTCACTGATAGGAAGAATGGAAATTTGAATTGGTGAAATCCAGAATGGGAAATTACCTGCATAATGCTCTATCAAGATGGATAAAAATCTCTCCATTGATCCAAATGGAGCACGATGGATGATCACAGGTCGATGTTTTGAATTATCCGCACCTGTATATTCTAATTGGAATCGCTCTGGCATTACATAGTCTACTTGAACAGTACCCAATTGCCATTTTCTTCCAATTGCATCGCGCACGATGAAGTCTATCTTTGGACCATAAAATGCTGCTTCGCCAAGACCTATGAAATACTCCAATTGCATTTCATCAGCAACATCTTGAATTTCTTTTTGGGCTCTTTCCCAAAGTGAAAGATCGCCTCCATATTTGTCAGGATTATCATCTCTGAAAGATAATCTCGTGCTGACATCCATACCAAAAGTTGTAAATACCTTCTGAGTGATTTCAATCACTTGTTTGATTTCATGTCTGAGTTGATCTTCTGTGCAATAAATATGCGCATCATCCTGTGTGAATCCACGAACTCTCGAAAGTCCATTCAACTCTCCCGATTGTTCATAGCGATAAACGGTTCCGAATTCTGATAATCGAACTGGTAGATCACGATAAGATCTTGGTTTTGAAGCATAGATTTGATGATGATGAGGACAATTCATTGGCTTTAGCAAATATTCTTCATCATCAACAGCAATTGGAGTGAATTGCGAATCTGCATAATAGGGATAATGTCCGCTGGTTTTATACAATTGCAAATGTCCAATATGTGGCGTTATTACTTCTTGATAGCCTCTCTTGACTTGCTCTTTACGAAGAAAATCTTCAAGAGTCCTGCGGATGATTGTTCCATTGGGCAGCCATACAGGAAGGCCACCACCAATCATTGGAGAAATCATGAATAATTCAAGTTCCTTCCCAATTTTGCGATGATCTCTCTTTTCTGCTTCTTCACGTAATTTGATAAATTCTTCCAATTGATCTTTTTTGGGAAATGCAATTCCATAAATACGAGTCAATTGATTACGTGAAGAATCACCTCGCCAATATGCACCTGCCACTGAGAGTAATTTCGGATACTTTAATGTTCCTGTAGAAGGCACATGTGTTCCACGACAAAGATCTGTGAATCCACCTTGTGAATAAAATGTGATTTCTGAATCTTTTAGTCCATCAAGCAATTCCAATTTATACTCATCACCCTTTTCAGTGAAATAGGCGATTGCATCTTCCCATGATACTTCTTTACGAATGAATGGTGAGTCAGCTTTCACCAATTCTTTCATTTTCTGCTCAATTTTTGGTAAATCATCAATGGAAATCTTGATTCCATCCGGAAGATCGATATCATAATAGAATCCTGCTTCAATCGAAGGTCCAATGCCAAATTTCACACCAGGATATAATGATTCAAGGGCTTCAGCCATGAGATGTGCTGTGGAATGCCAGAAAATTTGTTTTCCTTCATCATCATTCCATGTTACAATACGAATTGTGGCATCTTCCGTGATCGGTCTCGACAAATCATAGGGGGTATCATTAACAAAAATCCCGAGTGCATTTCTTGCCAAACCCTCTGAGATTGACATTGCAATGTCTTTACCTGTTGTAAGTTCAGGGAATTGCTTGACTGTTCCGTCCGGAAATGTAATATTCATTGACATAATCTAGAGTAAAAATGATTGCAAAGATACCGTTTTGCCTTGAAATAGGATGCCATCCTCAATCTGTATGAAGATGCGACTTAACAATTGTTCTTGCGGCCATACTTGGTACAGAAATGCCCGAAGTAATCTGTTCGAGGGCCTCAATTTTGGCTTTTTTGATGGATTCTTGCTTTTCTACCCATAAAATCAGTTCTCTATGAAATGCAAGTTCAAACCATTCTTTATTCTGCAAATGTCTGCGTTCAATTATTGCCTGATGATGAGCTGCTGATACATTGAAAAATTCGGAGCACATGTGAAGTAATTCTTGAATTCCATTGCTATATAGTCCAGATCCTGACATTGCCTGTACTTTCCAGTCTTGTGTTGGCGTATGCATGAGTGTAAGAGCGCTTTGAATCTGGGATTTTGACATATCGGCAAATGATGCTAAATCTCCATCAGATTTATTGATGAAAATAATATCGGCCAATTCCATTATTCCTCTTTTGATTCCTTGCACTTCATCACCAGCCATTGGTAGAGTCAGTAGTAAAAATAGATCAGTGATAGATCGCACTTCCACTTCTGATTGGCCCACGCCGACTGTCTCAATGAGAATAGTAGTGAAG